>Ga0163111_10002744_pt1 | contig 11249 bp, 8 predicted proteins | sample CRUFie1St18metaG_FD_109645 | JGI IMG/M metagenome (GOLD analysis project Ga0163111, IMG submission 109645) | Marine microbial communities from the Costa Rica Dome - CRUD Field 142mm St18 metaG | ecosystem: Environmental > Aquatic > Marine > Oceanic > Photic zone | place: Costa Rica: the Eastern... | reverse complement strand
TTAACTGTTCTTGTTGCTGTTCCAGAATTCCCAGAAGCATCTGTAGATGTATACGTCAATGTGTATGAACCCACAGTGTTAGTGTCAACAGTACCCGAGGTAGAAACGGTTACTGATCCTGATAAATCTGTTGCTGTAGCGCCAGCGTCTGTGTATGTATCACCCAACTCGACACTCACTGGATTTGCGCCAGTAACTGTTACAACTGGATTGGTTGTGTCAACAACATTAACTGTTCTTGTTGCTGTTCCAGTGTTACCAGAACTGTCAGTTGCTGAATAGGTAATTGTGTATGAACCAACTACACCTGTATTTACAGAACCTGAAGCAGTTACTGCTTCACCTGTATCAGCACTTGCACCTGGGTCTGTGAAAGTACCTCCTAGTTCAACGGTAACCGTTGAGCCTCCGGAAAGTGATATTACGGGTGGTGTATTATCCTCATCATCATCAAGCACTTCGGCCAAAATTGCTGCTGAGCCAACTGCTAGAAGAAGTTTTTGAATTGAACTTAATTCACTAAATATCTCTCCTCTTCTTGAATCAATTTCTTTAAGTCTCGTTGGATTTTGAGTATTAGATGCTTCAAAAACAAGTGCATCATTTTCTCTTTCAAGAGCACGTTTCTGGTTTCTGAGCTCAGAAGATGACATCTCATCTAATCTCTTTTCTATTTCCATCAATTTTTCGTCAGACACCGAATTAATAGCATTCGCATCTATTGAAACAAATGATAATACTACGACTAATGTAGCTAAAATTTTAAAATTCATTTTCATATCCTACCCACCCAATATTGGTTTTATAAAAATTTAATATACTGCATTTTAACAATAAAATCACTTTATTGTGATTATTTTTAATATGCAGGACAGATTATTATATATTCTTTGTCACTCATGTACATAAAAAAATCATAATTTGTTAATTATTTATCTAATAACATAAGTGCTAAATACAAGAAGTAATTTTAATCGTAAGACTTAAACTTAACTAATAGTTCATGAAGATTATGCTTTCTTATCAGTTTAGCTGCAGGGTCTTTTGTCAAAGGTCTCCACGTGTAATTTACAAGATCTTTATAAATCGGGATATTAAAGAATATTCCTTTATCGAATGATCCCTCTCCAAATTGACTTGTTGATACGTCTGTAAAACTTACAAATGCTCCAAATTTAGCTCCGTTTCTGAATGATCTTGATATTTCAAGCGTTGTACCTTTGTCACCAGCTAGATATTCACCAACCGAAATTTTTGCATCGAAAGGAATACGCCCATAATTTCTGTAATAAAAATTAAAATGTGCTATCACATTACTATAATCCAGAGTGCCAAACCTTAATTCATAATCTCTTTTTTTTACGTCAAACATCTCAAATCCCATCGCATAATTTTTATCTCGCAGAAAATAAAGATACTCAAATCCGTATCCAGAGAACATTTCCTCCAAAATCCCAACTGTAAACATCAAATGATTATTTTTACGTGGGGTAAGATGATAGTCTAATTGGGCTCTTCCAATTATCACTCTATCCTCAAAATTTCTTAAATATTCTTTTACGTCTGATCTAACTTGAGCAGGATACGTATCTCTAGGAGGAACAGTAAGGTCTTCAAAGTTATCTTTAATGGAGTATTTAAGATTAGATGAAAAGAAAAGATTGTCTCTAATAATGTACTCTATATCGTTTTGAGCAAGAATAGAATATTTAAAGAATCCCTCCCTTGCTGCAAGAAATGGTCTAAAAGTGAGTCTTGTAGAAGAATTGAGATTTCTTTGCTCAAGTCTTTCGTATATTAGCTGCGAATCGTCAATTAGATAGTTATCCTCTATTTCGGAGTATGCTTCAAGCCCTGCAATGGAATAGTCGGTCTTAAATGGTTTTTTAATTCCACTATCTTGTTTTGCGCTTAAAATAATATCTTCGATATCATCTCCGTTATTGTATTGAAACTGGGTAACTCTTAAACCTATGAAATCTGATGTTTCAAATATTTGATCAACGCCTATACCATTACCCTCTAAGCCTCTAATTAATAAATCAAATCTATTATCGGTATTAGTATTTGAGGGTTTCTCATAATCATATTTTCCGATGCCTTTTGTGGCATCTCTCTTATAAATAAATTTGAAAGAGAAGTAATCATCTCTTTCATTTGAAATTGCAAATGTCAAATTGTCATTGTATTTATACTCAACAGCTGTGCTGATTCTTTTAGAAGGATTCTTATTTTTGTATGGAATTTTCTTATCTAATCTTGTTGTATCAGTTTCAAATTTTAAAAGTACTTTGTCGTTGAGTGCATATGAAAGCCCAAAAAAAGGAGAAACGTTTTCATCTGAAAAATATCTTGATGTTTGAAATTGTCCTCCATATCCTGTTCCATCTGAAGGTCGATCAGAAAAGCTAGAACTCAAATAACTTAACGGATTTTTAAAACTCCTCTTTGAGCCATTAAGATTTCCCCATGCTAATCCAAAATGCATATCTATGTTGCTAACTCCATAACTGCCAACAATATATTCAGAGCCATAATATCCTGTACCTGCAAGATCATTAATGCCAATTGCTAATGCGGGCAAAACTCCTTCTTTCTTTAATCTTAGTTTAAGATTAAAACCTTTATCTTTATAATCCTTATTTAGTGCGCCTGCCCAACCGCCCTCTTGAATATTCATGTAAAAAAAGGATGCTTCCAACCAATCATATGGCGAGGACGTAAATGTAATTTTTTGATCAGGGTCACCACTATATAATGTAAATCCAAAGTTACCTTCATCATAAAATCTAGCAGATGGTAAATTTATCAAACCAAGACCACCGTGGTTGTTATAAGAATTATATTTAAAGCTATCTGAAGAAATGTTTTGTGTAAATGACAGCAAAAATGTTGTAACTAACAGAGCAATTTTTTTAATTTTCAACATTTAGACTAAACATATTTATTTAAAAAATTATTATCAATCTTTTAAAACAGATAATGATGCCAATGAGACCCCAATATTTCCCAAAATGGCTGCATAAGCTTGAGCAGCCTGAGTTGCAACAAGTGCATTGCCTGTTTTGCGAGGAACAAAAATAACTGACCCAGGGTAAATATCAATCTTATTCTTACCTTGGGACATAAATATATTTCTAGCGTTATTTACTCTGATAGTTTCACCGTTAGGTTGCAGAACAAACACAGCCCTATCATCTGCATTTTGAGCATATCCACCTTTTAAATCAATATAGTGTTTGTAATCTTTATTTTCTTGAAATTTTACAGTTCCTTGACTAGATACTTCACCATATATGTAAACATGATCTAACATCTCTGGAATAGTTATCTCATCTCCGTCTTGCAATTTAATATCTAATTCAGGATTAGATTTAAGTTTTTCTAAATTAAATTCTGCGCTTACTCTACCTGAAACAGGAGTCTCTTTTAATTCTTTCATAATATCAATTATTCCTGAGATTGAGCTATCTTGCGTGCCAGAGTAGTTTGATGAAATTGAATTTAAAAATGCTGTATATAGTTCAGAGATAGCCATTTCGTTAATTTTTTCAGTATCTAAATTTTCAAGAACGCCGCCAAATGGATAAGCAGTTTCAGTATATCCCCCTGCCTGCTCAACCAAATCTAAAATACCATCACCTTGATTAACAATATATGTTCCAGGATTTTCTACAGCCCCGTTAATGACAACTTCCCTAAAGGGATACTCTCTTATAATTATTTTATCGTTATCATTTGAGCTCATATCAGCAAGATCTGAAATATTTTCAATTGATATCTGTGACACTGATGGACCAGCTAGTCTGAATAATTTTATTTGTGATAAGTCAGCTTTGTTGGTTATACCATTTGCAAATTGAACTGCAACATCAAGATTCTCATCTGTCTTAAGTTCATAAGTGCCAGATCTTCTAACGCCACCAGATATTCTTACTAGATTTGACACAGGTCTAACAAATACAACGTCTCCAGACCTTAATCTTGAACCAAAACTTGAGGTTCCATAAATAAATGTTTCATATAAATCCAAAGATTCAATTACACTTCCATTTCTAACTAAATCTATTGACCTAAAAGATCCTATCTCTGAGGGCCCACCAGACATTGAAAGTGCGTGGAATAAATTTGAATTACCATTAAGAGTATATGGGCCAGGATTAAATACATTTCCTGCAACAATTATCTGTATATCTCTAACATTAACAAGGGTTACAAACGCATTTACACCAATAAACGCGGTATTAACCCTGCTTTTTATAATTTCAGATACTTCTTCTAATGGAAGTCCTGATACAAAAATCTTACCTATTTCAGGCAAACTTATGGAACCATCTCTTTTGACGGGTAGCTGTTCTGTTGAAGACCTTTGTCCTACAAACTGAATTTCTAAAATATCCCCATAATCCAGAATATACGAACCGTCAAAATTAGGCTCATTCACAGGCATTAACGTTGTTTGCATCATAGAAAATATTTTTATCCCAAATCTGTCAGATTCTTCAACTTCTTCTGGTTTGTTTATAAATGATGACGGTCTTCTATATTGAGGCTCTTCGCTATCTTCCCTTGATTGTTGCCTCTCAAGAAGATCCCTCCTTACATCTTCAGGAAGGCTTTCAAGAAATGATTCATCATAATCATTGCTTTGAGCAAATGAAAAAGGAACAAGAATTAAGATTGCTAAAATATAGATTGCTAGATTTTTGATTTTTATCATATTTGGCTTAAATTTCACACATATTATTATGTATGAGATTATAAACTAAAAAAATAAATATTAGCTGATTGGAAATATAATTCTTGTCTTAGAGGCCAGGAACTGATATTGAACCAATATTTAAAATAGGTTCAAGTAAATTATTCACAGAATTATTAACTTCTTTCTCTGTAAGAGTTTTAGAATTTGATTGAAAAATAAATCTATAACCTATTTTAATTCTTTTATTTTTTTTATCTTCATAATAGTCAAAAATAAAAAAATCTCTTAAAAACTCTATTTCTATCTCTTCAATACAATCATAAAGCTTCGGCAGATCTTCATGATTCTCTATTGAAAATGAAAAATCTCTATAACTGGAGGGATAGTCAGAAATTTCACGATATTTTGTAAAAGTATTATTGATTATTGTTGAAGAACTCAGTTCGGCTATCTCTGATGATAATTTATCCAAGGGAATTTCAAATGCAAAGATTGGAGTTTTTATCTTTGAATCTATTGAATCTCTGTTTACTCTTTTTATCATTTTATCAATATCAGTTACAACTGATCCAAAAAGGTCTTGTAAATATTTTTCATCAAGTTTTTTAGAAAAGCCTATGTGATTTAGAGCTTCTCTGCCAGATACTATTATTCCTATTCTTTTTTCATGCAATATCTTATTATTTTGAAGAAAGTATATGTCAGATATTTCAAAAAATTTTAATGATTCTTTTTGTCTTTTTTCGTTATAAACGATGTTCTCTATTAATGAAGGTATTAATTCAGTTCTCAAAAATTGTTTATTAGAATCCAGTGGATTATCAACTCTAATCGCATGATCTTTTTGACAAGAACTAAAAGGCGCATTAATGACTTCATTAAAGCCATTGTTAATAAGAAATGATTTAATTTTCTCCTCTATATCTAAGGTACTTCCTTTTTTAGATTCAAACATTTCAATACTTCTTGGTTCGATAGAGTTATATCCTATTGCCCTTGCAATCTCTTCAGCTATATCGTTTTGACGAGCAATATCACTTCTGTGTGAGGGGACAATAATTTTTAATCCATCAAATTTAAAATCTAAACTTTCTAATATCTTCTCAAATTCCTCATTTTTTATATCAGTTCCTAAGATTTTGTTTACTAATTCAAGATCATAATCAACAAACCTTTCTTCAAAATTTATCGAAATATCAGTATGCATCTCAAGCTCTTTAATATCTGCGTGGTCATCAACTATTTGAATAAACCTCCTTAAGACTTCTAATTGACATAATGGATCAACACCTCTTTCAAATTTATGAGATGCATCAGAATGTAAATCATACTTTAAAGATCTTCCCAGAATATATTTTGGTTTAAAGTATGCACACTCAATTAAAGCCTCGCATGTATCTTTGGAGCATGATGTCCTCATTCCACCCATTACACCAGCGAGATTGATTGGGCCTGTGTTGTCGTAAAAAACTAAATCATTAGGAAGAAGTTCTATTTCAGAATTCATCAGTGTAAGTAGCTTTTCCTTTTCTTTACGGGTGTGTTTTAACGTTATTTCACCATCAATTAATTCATAGTCATAGCTATGCACAGGTTGACCTAGTTCATATGCAACATAATTTGATATATCAGTAAAAAAATTGTTTTTGTTAATATTGAGATCTTTGAAATATCTATTAAGATAATTTTTATATTCAGAACTCTTTTTCTGGATTTTTATTTTTAAAAAGCTAATTGAAGGACATGCGTCTTTTGAAAGATTTTTAAAATTAATATTTAAAGCAGGAATATTTTCTTCATATATTTTAGGTCCGCTTTTAGTTTTATAAAAAACTCTTAAATCTCTTATTATGCCCTTTATAGATAGGCAATCTCCCCTATTTGGAGTGAATTCAAAATCAAAAATATCATTATCAATTTCGTGCTCATGGCCTAATTGAAACAATTTTTCAGATAAATCATTTATCGAAGGGTTTTCATTTAGTCCATCAATGATGTGTTGATACGCTATTTTCATTAAAATTGTTCGAGAAAATCTAAATTTGATTTATAAAAATGTCTTATGTCATTTACACCATGTTTAAGCATAGCAATTCTTTCGATTCCAAGGCCAAAAGCCAGTCCAGAAAATTTTGACGAATCTATTTTACAATTTTCAAGCACTATTGGATTAATGACTCCCATCCCAGTATCTCTAACCAGTTCCCATTGTTTGAAAGAATATCAACTTCAGCTGAAGGTTCTGTAAAAGGAAAATAAGATGGCCTAAACCTAATTTCTGTTTTTTCTCCAAATAGTGAAAATATTATTTTATAAATTAAATCTTTTAGCTGTGCAAAATTAACACTATCGTTTACAAGCATGCCTTCGATTTGGTGGAACATTGGTAAATGAGTTGAGTCGTCATCTTTTCTGAAAACTTTACCACCTGAAATAAAGGCAAATGGTGGTTCGTTTTGAAGCATTCCTCTAATTTGCACAGGAGATGTATGAGTTCTTAGAACTTTTGATTTTTCTTCAACATAGAAAGTATCGTGCATTTGCCTGGCTGGATGAGATTTTTTAATATTTAGTAAATCAAAATTATTTTCTTCAGATTCGATTTCTGGTCCAGTAATAGTTTCAAAGCCAAGATCATTTAGTAAACACATAATATGATTTTTCATATTATTTATTGGATGGGGGTTTCCAATTGGATTCTTCGAATGAGAAAAAATAATGTCTTTTCTTTCTGACATTATTGATTGTTTTAGCTTGTTGCTTTTTTAAGAATTACTTCAAAAGTCTCAAAATCATTCACAGCTATATCTGATAGTACTTTTCTATCAAGAATAATATTCTTATTTAAAAGACCATTTGTAAGACTTGAGTATGAAACTCCGAGCATTCTTGATGCGGCATTGATTCTTGATATCCACAATGATCTAAAAACTCTTTTTTTATTTTTTCTATCTCTAAAGGCATACTGTAGTGATTTTATATTTGATTGTTTAGCTGTTTTATATAGCCTACTTCTTGCACCATAGTGACCCTTAGTATTTTTCAATACCTTTTTATGTTTAGCTTTTGCTGTGACTGATTTTGTTACTCTTGGCATAATTAACCCTTTATTAACCTTGAAGCCATTTTTAAGACGGTACCTGACATTTTGTTTAAGCCTCTATTATGTCTTTTTCTTTTAGTGGATTGTTTTGTAAGAATGTGATTTCTGTTAGCACTTCTGCTCTTAACGGAGGATCCGGTTTTCTTAAAACGCTTAGATGCTCCTGAATGTTTTTTTAATTTATAACTCATTTTTAAAATTCTTATTTCTTCTTAAGAGGAGACAAAACCATCAACAGTTGCCTACCTTCCAAAGATGGCTCTTGATCAACTTGGGCAATATCAGATAGTTCTCTTTTTATTTTATCCAACAAATCTAGTCCCATATTACTATTAAGTATCTCTCTGCCTCTAAAACGGACAGTTATTTTAGTCTTATCTCCGTCAAGAATAAAGGTTTTTATTTTTTTTAATTTTATATTGTAATCCCCTACATCTGTGGATGGTCTAAATTTTAACTCTTTTGTATTTTGTCGTTTCGACTTAACTTTTGAAGAAGATATATTTTTCTTTTTTTCAAAAACATGCTTTCCATAGTCGAGTAATTTACAAACGATTGGATTAGCGTCTGAGGCCGAAACTTGCACAAGATCAAGTGATACCTTATTAGCTTCAATTAAGGCATCATCAATGGATAGGATTCCCTTTTTTTTACCATCTTGATCAATAAGCATTACCTGAGATGCTTTTATGTTTTGATTAATTGGTGTCGTGTCTTTTCTAGGAGCCATTAATTTACGTAATTTACAGAAATGATAAAGCTTTCAAACATCAAGATTAGATAATGTTATTGATAATATTGGTTATATTAAACATATGATTCATGGATTTTAAACTAATTGATTGAATTCGCAAATATTTTAAGGTTGTAAAAAATTCTTAACCCAAACTTCATTATCAAAATGATATGACTCTCTATTGTTTATTCTGTTTTCATTGCCGCTCCAAAATTCAAAATAATATGGTGTAAATTCATAACCACCCCAATAATGTGGCCTAATTTGAAGGTTTTCTTTTTTCATCACATTGGCAAAGTTCTTTTTAACATTTTCATAGGAATCTATAGGCTGTGATTGTTTGGATGATATTGCTAATGCATTTTTTTCTTTTTTTCTGTTTCTAAAATGTTCATCAGAAAGACTCGTGTCTAATTTTAAAATCTTCGCCTTCATTCTGATTTGTATATCAACTTTATTCCAGTATATTACTGCCGATATTTGAGAGTGCGATGCAAATTGTTTAGACTTTGGAGATTCGTAGTTCGTAAAAAAAATAAATTTTTCGTTATTAATACACTTAAGATTAACAAATCTAGAATCAACTTCATTATCTTCATGTGAAAATGATGCTATTAGAACAGCTTCTATGTTCAGTTGGTTCTTAGATAATGCTAGATCATATAACTCTCTTAGCTTTTTATATGGTTCTAAATCGTTATTATTCTTAAATACTATCAAGTCTTAATTCTCCATAAAAATATCTCTTGTAAAAATTTTATTTTCGACATCCTTAATATCTTCATGGATTCTATTTGCAAGAATAAGATCACAGTCTTTTTTAAAATTTTCGAGGTTATTTTCTAATCTTATACCTTCAAACTCTGTTGATTTTAATAATGGCTCATATGCAACGAAATCAATTTTTTCTTTTCTTAGATTTTTGATTACATCGAAAATAGCTGAATCTCTGAAATTGTCAGATCCTTCTTTCATAGTGAGTCTATATATTCCTAATTTTTTTGGTCTTAATAATGCAACTTGTTTTGCTATAAAATTTTTCCTTTTGATGTTTCCATCTACAACTGCAGAAAAAATTCCTTGAGGAATACTTTTAAAATTTGCTAATAATTGTTTTGTATCTTTTGGCAAACAATATCCTCCGTAACCGAAGGAAGGATTGTTATACCCTTTTCCAATTCTAGGATCTAAAGAAATTCCGTCAATTACTGATTTAGTATCAAGACCATTTTCTAAACAAAAAGAATCCAATTCATTAAAAAAAGTAACTCTTGTGGCTAAATAAGTATTTGCAAATAGCTTAACTGACTCTGCTTCAGATGAATCCATATAAACAACCTCAGTATGATTTGGTGCAAAACTATAAAAAAGATTTCCTACTGCTTTTCCTATCTTACCTCTGTCACCAATAACAATTCGTGAGGGAAATAGATTGTCTTGAAGCGCATAACCCTCCCTTAAAAATTCTGGTGAAAAAATTATGTCACTGTCAGGGTATTTTTCATTTAATTTTTTTGTAAATCCTATTGGCACTGTAGACTTTATTACTATGGGTATTGAAAATTTAATCTCTATTATTTTTGATAAAACATCCTCAATAATATTTGTATTAAAATAATTCGTTTCAGCGTTATAGTCAGTTGGAAGTGCCAATATAGCGATATCACATGATCTAATCGAATCATCAATCTGTTCTTGCGCGTTTATTTTAAGAGGTTTTTCTTTAAGGAATTTATTAATTAAATTATCAGCTATAGGTGAAATTCTATTGTTTATCCTGTCAACTTTAGATGAATCATTATCCACCAGCAAAACATCAATATTTTGACTCAATAATATTGCAAGAGATGAACCAACATATCCTGCTCCTACAACAAGAGCTTTTTTAAATTCCATTTGTTTTAACTACCAATAAAATAATTATAAATTAAAGTTTTATTACTGAAAGTCTACAAGAATTATTTTTCACTTCAATCTCAATACATTTATTTGATAATGCAAGTCCAAATCCACAATAATAATATGAGTCTTTTAAAATAAATTTTGAATCTGGTATGTTAATTAAAATTGGGGTCCCATCTGCATGCACAAGTTTAATCTGATTTTCATTGATGCTATCAACCTCAACATTAGGATGTAAATATAATCTAGAAGTGCAAGACGCATCTTCTCCAATAAGCTTGTCTTTAATTAAAAGCTTGTTTTTCTCAATTTCCCAAGTTCTTTGATGTATATTGCCACCAATAAAATTCTTATATCCATTGTGTGAACTTGTAATAATAATTTTATTATCTTTAGTAATTAACTTTGTATTAATATTTTTTGCTCTTGCCCCTACTCTAAATATATCCCATACGTCACTTGAGTTTGTATCATTAACTTCAATTGTATTGTGAGCTCTTGTGCTTCTTTGAAAATTTCTTAATTCTGTTCGACTATATGTCGATGTACCAGAATTTACTAAAAATCTTCTTGAGTTAATAGATAGTTCGAACGATAAGCTATCAGCATGGGCATGCCCCGGATTATAGTCTATTCCAATGTTACCTACATCAATGATCATTTTCCCCATATCAGTTCTAAGAGATATGTATCCAGAATCAGACATGTAGGATATGTTCTCAGTTTCCTCTTGAAAGTGTTCTTTTGAAACTAAATTTTGATAGTCTTTTAGTTCATCAAATCTTAGACATACTGAAAAAGTTGAG
>Ga0163111_10002743_pt1 | contig 11253 bp, 9 predicted proteins | sample CRUFie1St18metaG_FD_109645 | JGI IMG/M metagenome (GOLD analysis project Ga0163111, IMG submission 109645) | Marine microbial communities from the Costa Rica Dome - CRUD Field 142mm St18 metaG | ecosystem: Environmental > Aquatic > Marine > Oceanic > Photic zone | place: Costa Rica: the Eastern... | reverse complement strand
GTTGAGCGTAACAACGTTGAGAAAAATATTATTCCGACGACCTGGGGGGAAGGTGGTGTGATGGTCACTGCTAAGGCCGCTGATGGCCTGACCGTAGATCTGGCAATGCATTCCGGTCTGAATGCGGCAGATCTGGATGACGGTGTTCTCGACGGTGTAAAGTCTCTGCGCTCAAGCCGTCAGAAGGTGGCAGAAGCGACTGCTAACAAAGCAGCTTATACGGCTCGCGTTAAGTACACCGCTGTTCCTGGTCTGGAACTGGCTCTGACAGCTCAGTATCAGGATGACCTGTTGCAGGGCGCGGGCAACGACGAACTTGGCGCAAGTCTGGTAGAGGCTCACGCAGTCTATGAAAACAACGGTTTTGGTGTTCGTGCGCTTTATGCGCAGTGGAACATCGACTCTGACGTTGATGATGTCATCGCTGGTGCTTCCGAGCAGAAAGGCTTCTACATCGAGCCGTCTTACCGTATTAACGAGAAAGTCGGCGTGTTCTACCGTAACAGCATGTGGGACAACGCGGCTGGTAGCAGCAGTGATTCTGAGAAAACTCAGAATGACATCGGTGTGAACTACTGGTTGGCTGAAACGGCAGTCCTGAAAGCGGATTACTTCCGTCAGGAAAGCGCTGGTGAATTCAGCGCGGCTGGTTACAATCTTGGTGTTGGTTTCAGCTTATGAGGTTGTTCTGGTGATCCGGACTTTTGTTCTCGCTTCTTTGTTTTCGGTTATGCCGGTGCTGGCCGGGGGAACGTATTTTACTCCCGACCAGATTCAGAAAGAGGTGTACAACGAAGTTCTTCCCAGTTCGGGCACGCTCTGGATTACTCCAGAGCGTCGCTCTGAAGCGGAAGCTCTGCTCGGAAAGAACCTGATGCAGGCCCGCATCAGATATAAGTATTCAGATGGGCGCTATCTCTGGACGCTCAGTGAAATAGGTAAGGAAAAACCGATTACCTTTGCGGTGGTCACTACGCCGGACCGGATTGAACGGATCGAAGTGATGGTCTTCCGTGAAGTCAGGGGCGATGAGATACGTCTGCCACAATATACCGCTCAGTACCAGGGCCTTTCACTGACGGAGGATGGCCAGCTCTCCGGTCATGTTGATGGCATATCCGGTGCTACCTATTCCGTGCGTACCATGCAGAAAATCGCTAAACTCGCGCTACTTCTTCAGCGTTGGGCAAGCGAGGAACATGCATCCGCAACGTAGGCGTCAGTTACGCTTCTTCTTTCACCGCTGGCATCGTCGAATCGGGCTGGCGTCTGCTCTGGTGATTATCTTTGTCGCTGTCACGGGGGTTGCCCTGAATCATACTGGTGGCCTGAATCTGGGTGGCACTTACCCTCAGAGTCCGGTGCTGTTACTGCCTTACCGCGACCTTATTCCGGATGAGCAGTTATTTTTCACCCCCGACGGCCAGTTAGTGGCTCATGACTCCATTCTGTTTCTCGGTCCCCGGCAACTGTCGGGCTGTAATCAGTTGATTGGATATGCGGTTTCCGGCGACGAAAAGTTGGTTGCCTGTGACGATGTGTGGCACCTCTTTGCTGAAGATTGGGTTCTGATCGAATCCTTTGATCCCGCACTGGCTTCTCTGGCGCCTGAGGCTCTCCCGGGTGTGAGTGATGGTGGCCTGGCGATTCACCAGAATGATGCCTGGTATCGTTTTGATTCAGACGCTCTGCTACTGGGGGATTCTGTGGCCTCCGGTGAGTTGACGCAGCCTGAACGCTCGCCTGGGGCCAATCGCGTGATCAGCTGGCAGCGTCTGATGCAGGATATGCACAGCGGTCGCTGGTTTGGCAGCGTCGGTATATGGGTCGTGGATGCAGCGGCCTTGATGCTGATCATGCTGTCATTGTCAGGTTTCTGGTTATGGTGGTCGAGGCAGCGCAACAGACTGTAACATTTGCCGCATTGCCGGGCGTTGAGCGATCTGTTCTTATTCGTACAGGTCATTTCCGGAACGATATAAGAAGAACGGGTTATGGAAGCCAGTAGTCAGCCCCCCACGTTATCTGCAGATATCCCCCCGCATACACTGTCGCACAAGCTCACCGTGCCGGTGATTTCGTCAGGCTATATCGACAGATCGGATCGCTTGCTGGAGAAGCTGTCCGACGGCGCGACGGTTGTGATTACTGCGCCTGCTGGATATGGAAAAACTGCATTGATGGCTGCTTCTGCCCGGTTTATGGCGGAAAGCCGTCAGGTTGCATGGTATCAGTGCGATCGGTTTGATGGTGATGCGCACATGATGATTCAGGGCATCAGTGCGGCCCTTACGTCATTTTCTCCTGATGCAGCCACTGCGAACGACGAGCAGCAACTGCTGATGATGCTCGATACTATCGGCAACAACGGACACGCCTGCACATTATTCATTGATGATATCGAAGGTCTGCAGAGCGCTGACAGCCATGACATTCTGCGTCTGTTGATTCGCTATCGCCCGGTGAATATGCAGCTTGTACTGGGAGGGCGGACTCTGCCTTTTCCAGCAGGGCATCTGCTGCTTGATCCCGGTGTTTCATGGTGTCGTGCAAACGACCTCGCGTTTCAGGCGACTGAACTGAGCGAGTGGCTGAACCGTCAACAGGTGATGTTACGAGCAGATCAGCTGGCCTCTTTGCTGAGGCGTACCCAGGGCTGGGCTGCCGGGCTCGCGCTATGGCTGCTGGCCTGGCGTTGTGCAGGAATGCCTGAACACTGGAGTGATGAGCTGGGGATGGCTGAGATGAGCGATTATCTCGCCGGTGAGGTGATCAATCGTCTGACCTCAGAACAGCAGTTGTTGCTCCGTTCCGTTGCGTTACTCGGTACGTTCAACGAAACGCTTGCCGGGCACGTTGTTGGTGGTGGGGTACACGATGATCTTCAGGTACTCCTCAGATCTGAACTGTACCTGACGGAGGTCCCGGGGCGGCCGGAATGGTACCGGATGTCGCCGATGATTTCACAATGCCTGTCGCGAACCTTCCCTCAGTCTCAACGGGCACAGATTCATTCCGCCGCGTATGACTGGTTTCGTGATCGCGATGAGCCTATGGCGGCGCTGTATCACGCCTGCCAGGGCGACATCAGTGATGAATCCGTAGGTTGGCTGGAAGGCCAGTCAGAATCTATTCTTGCCGGGTTGGATATCCGGGGGCTTCTTGATTGGTTTATTCAACTGAATGATGATCAGCTGTTCGCCTCAACCGATCTGCTGCGTGTCGCCTGCTGGACTCATTTACTCTCGTATCGTCTGACCAGTGCAGAAGCCCTGATTGAGCGTTTTGCAGCTTTGCCACAGATTCAGGATGGTGATATTAATGCGCTGCAGGGCTACCTGGCGGGGATGAGTGGTCAGCTCTCGCGGGCTGAGCGTCTCTGTCGTATGGCTTTAGAGCAGCTCCCGGCTGAGCGTTTCAGCACCCGTTTTCTCTGCGCATCCATGTTATCGGGGGTTGCACTCGCGCATCGTGATGCCGACGGCGCCCGGTTGTGGAATCGTTTTTCTCTCGATATTGCCCGGAAAACCCGTGAAAAAGCACTGGAGGCTATGGCTCATCTTGATCATGGTCGTATCGAATTTAACCGCGGACACGTGAACCGTTGTCTGGATGTACTCAGTCAGGGGCTGAGTGTTGCGAGAAGCTCCGCCGAAAGTGAAGCGTCTATGGCACACGGCCGTCTGCTGGTGCTGCAGGGAGCGGTAAGCTGGATTACGGGCTCAGGTGCCGATACGTTTGATGAGCTTATGTCTCAGGCTCTGTATACCTGTGAACAGCGCAGTGACCCCGCTGCGGCCTATGGTTACGCTATCAGAGCACTGAATTTTATGGGGCAGGGGAGTCATGGGCTGGCCCTGAGTGTGCTTGATGAGGGCGAGCGTCATCTGCAGGAACAACAGGTGGAAATTACCGGTTACGCCTGGTTGCATACCGTACGCGCAAACATCTGGATATCACAGGCCAAGTATCGCAGAGCCCACGAATGCCTGGAGGCTTTGCTGACCGATGCAGACAGCGCTGGAGTTGCGCGTTGCGAGTACGGCTCCCTTCTTCCCGGCTTTGCTCTGTTGACGCGGGCCCGCCTGCTTCTGATGAGTGGGCAGTTGGAAGAATGTCTGCAGTTAACAGAGCACTGGCTTCGTCACACCCCTCAGGGCTTTATGTCGACGTTCATCCGGCTGATCCGCTCAGGTGCACTGGTCATGACTCAGCAACACGCTGAGAGCATGCGTCAGATTGAAATTGTGCGTAAAACTTTCCGAGCAGAGGGGCTGAACCAGCAGCTGCATAACTGGCTTCCGGATCTCGCGTCGTTTCTGAATGTTCCGGAAATAACCCAGTCGCCAGCCACCGGCCCTATGGCTGCTCTGAGCGACCGTGAAAAGGACGTACTGCAGCTGATGGCCCAAGGGCACTCAAATCAGGACATCGCTGATAAACTCTATATTTCTCTGCACACGGTCAAGACGCACGCCCGGAAGGTCAATGTGAAGCTGGGAACACGCAGCCGCACGCAGGCTATCCACAAAGCTAAAGAACTGATGATTATCTGATCAGGCCATCTGACTTTCGTATAAGCTGTGTAACTTACGTTGGTAAAAATCTGTAGCCTCAGCTAAACCTGTATAAAAACCTCGGGAAACTGGGCATGAAACACAGAGTAGTGGTATTGGGCAGTAGTGATCACGAGTCACTCGCCCGCCAGCTGGGAACGGCATACGATATCAATCCGGTTACAACTTTCGACGAAGCACGCCAGGACTACCAGGCAGGCGATGTGAAGCTTTTGCTTGTCATAGAACGGGGTATGTCCACAGATGAAGCCCTGGCCTGTGTATCCACCTTCAAAGATGACGAAGAAACAGCGCCCGTTCCTGTGGTCGTTCTGGCGCACGGTGAGCACACTCTGAACGAACGCATGGCATTTTACGATGCGGGCGTTGATGACCTTATTCAGTCTGAGGCTGAGGGCGAGCTTCAGGCCCGACTGATGCGCGTGATTTTCAACAAAGTGGCGAACGATCAGCTGAAGATACAGCTGAATAAAGCAAATGAGATGGCTTTTATCGCCATGTCAGATACCTCCGACCTTGGCGTTAATATTCAGTTTCTGCTCGATATCAATAAGTGCAATAACCTGGATGAAGCAGGAATGCGCCTGTTTCAGGCACTGAAGAGCTATCACATCAACTGTTCTCTTCAGATGCGTAGCCGTTTTGGTAACAAGAATATGGAACCTAACGGCATGGCCAAAGACCTTGAATCCACCCTGATGGAAGAATGTAAGGATCAGGGGCGATATGTCGATTTTGGTCGCCGCTCAATCATGAACTACGGCAATGTCTCACTGTTGGTTAAGAACATGCCCGTCGGGGACGAGAAGAAGTATGGGGCGATCAAAGATAATGTCTTTTCGCTGCTGCAGGGGCTCGATGCCCGCGTCACCGCACTTGATGACATCGAATCACTGAAGCTGGAGAGTCAGTTGGTATGCCGTCTTACCGCTTCTATGACGGATCTTATGGACAAGGTGGATCATGGCTATCACGAAGTCATGACCCGGATTGCAGACGTCGTTGAAGACATCGCTGATGGCATTGAACGCGAAATTCAGTTTCTGGGTATGGATGAGTCTCAGGAACGGGCTATCCAGAAAATTATGGAAGAAGGTATCGTCGCAGCTAACCGTGTGTTTAATGAAGGGCTCCGCATGGACACCGATCTGAAGGATGTTCTGGGTAAGCTCGGGACTGCAGTCAGTCAGGAGCATGTAGATACCCAGGCGTTATTGCAGTTGGTGGATCACCTTCCCGGAATCAGTCAGCCACACTGAGTCATCTCAGTGCGAATCGAAAGGGTCGTTTGCCGGGCGTTCAATGTGCAGACGATCGACATCTCCTGACATCAGTTCATCTTCCAGTGGTTTGCCAGGAATTGCGTGGCCGCCGCTGGCCCACTCGCCAAGATCAATCAGCTTACAGCGCTCGCTGCAGAAAGGGCGATATTTGCTCTCTGGTGTCCATGCGACTGAGTTCTGGCAGGTCGGGCATTTTACTTCCACAGGGATCTCCGGATAGCGTCGTAACAGATTAAGCCTGTGACAGCGTCAGATACTTCTCGTGCAGAGCTTGCAGCTGCTTATACAGGTCATTGGGTGAGCCGCTATTATCAACGACCTCTGTCGCTTTGCTCAAGCGCTCTTGCCGGGGGATCTGCGCAGCGATTATCCGGCGGATCTGGTCTTCGGCGTTGGCATCACGCGCACAGGCCCTTTCAACCTGAGTCTCCACGGGTACATCAACGACTAATGTGCGGCTGACCAGTTCGCTCTGACCGCTTTCAAACAGCAGAGGCGACACCAGGATAGCGTAGGGTGAGCTGGCTTCAGATAGCTGACGAATCAGACTTTCGCGGATTCTGGGGTGTGTTTCGCCTTCGAGCCATTGTCGCTCAGCGGGATCGGAAAACACTTTCTGACGCAGCCATGCGCGATTAAGCGTGTCGTCTTCCAGCAGAGCAGACTGGCCATAACGATGTTTGATGGCCTGCCAGGCAGGCTCTCCCGGTTCGACGACTTCCCGCGCGACAATATCGGCATCGACGACCTGAATTCCCGCGTCTGCAAAAAAATCACTGGCGGCCGTTTTACCGCTGCCAATACCACCTGTCAGTCCAATAATAAGCATGGCGAATCTGTTAGTAGTGCTGATGACAGACGCTCAGTAAGTGAGGCCTGTCAGATCGTTGAGAAATACCAGCGGGTAATATCATCACCCCAGAGTGCGGCTATCCAGCCTGCTGCGGCCAGATAGGGGCCGAACGGAATAGGTAACTGACGATCACGGCCAAGGATCGCGATGCCGATAACACCAACCACAGCACCAACAACGCTTGAGAGAATAATAATGGTCAACAGTTGTTGAAAGCCCAGCCATGCGCCCAGCGCAGCCAGGAGCTTAAAATCTCCGTAGCCCATACCATCTTTGCCGGTCAGTAACTTAAATATCCAGAAGAAACTCCAGAGCACTCCATACCCCAGAGCTGCTCCGAACACTGCTGATTCGAGATCGGTGAACAGTCCCTGTGAGTTGATCAATAAGCCCAGCCAGAGGAGGCCCAGAGTCATTCCGTCAGGGAGTATCTGGTGGTCGATATCAATGACCGACATGGCGATCAATAACCAGGTAAAGATCAGCATTGCCGCCAGTGGCCAGCCCCATCCAAATTTCAGAACCAGCACGGCACTCATCGCTGCCGTCACCAGTTCTACAACAGGATAACGTGGACTGATGCGGGTTTTACAGCTCCCACACTTTCCGCGCAGAAACAGATAGCTGATGACAGGAATATTCTGCCAGGCCCTCACCGGTGAACCACATCCCGGGCAATGAGAGGCAGGTGTCACCAGGTTGTAGGGTTTGCTGAGATCTTTAACAGCAGGGTGGTCTGGCAGTTCTTCTGCCATACCTTCGCACTCCTGCTTCCAGTTGCGGTACAGCATAATCGGGAAGCGCAGAATGACAACGTTAAGAAAGCTGCCAATAAGCAATCCCAGTACCGCAATCAGGGAATACTGCAGAGCCGGCTCGGCGGCGATCAGTTGCATGATTTCCTGCATCAGATCGCAGATCCCATCTGGAAAATAGGAAGATACATCGCAACGATAAGGCCGCCGATGACCACACCCAGAAAGACCATAATCATAGGTTCAATCAGGGCTGTAAGATTATCAACCGCGTTATCTACTTCGTCTTCGTAATAGTTAGCGGCTTTACCCAGCATGGTATCTAATGCACCAGATTCTTCTCCGATACTGGTCATCTGTACGACCATGTTCGGGAACACTTTGGTTGCTCTCATCGCAAGGTGCATCTGTTGGCCGGATGCGACATCGTCACGAATATTCAGTACGGCGTCTCTGTAAAGTGAGTTACCTACCGCACCGGAGACAGATTCAAGAGCGTCGACCAGGGGGACACCCGCGGCGAACGTTGTTGAGAGTACCCGTGCGTAGCGGGCTACAGCAGCTTTACGAATTAAATCACCGAGAACCGGAACCTGTAACATTCCTCTCTCGAAGTTATCCTTGAATGATGGGCTGGTCTTGAGTGCCTGGAAGAAGACGACAAATATGATGACTGCGCCGCCAAGAATATAAAGGTAATACTGCTGAGCCAACTCGGACAGATTAACGACAAATTGTGTAGGGGCCGGTAACTCAGAACCAAAACTGGTAAACATTTCCTGAAACGAAGGAATTACCTTAATCAGGAGTACGAGAGTAACGGCAAATGCCACCATCAGAGTGATGGTAGGATACATCATGGCTTTTTTGATTTTTGCTTTCAGTGCTTCCGTCTTCTCTTTGTATATGGCCACCTTATCCAACATACTTTCGAGGGTACCTGCCTGCTCACCGGATTCAACCAGGTTGCAGGTCAGTTCGTCGAACAGATTCGGGTGTTGTTTCAGTGCTGCTGCAAAGTCGTTACCTGAGGCGACTGAATCGCGTATCTCAAAGATCACCTGCTTCAGGCTGAGGTTATCGACACCATCAGCAACAATATCGAAAGACTGTACGAGCGGCACGCCAGACTTAACCATAGTGGCCATCTGGCGGGTAAAGAAGGTGATATCCGAAGACTTGATACGTTTCTTTTTCGGACCACCGCCGATACCGAAAAGGGGCTGAGGCGCTTTTTTCACCTTTTTCGGATCAATGCCCTGCTTCCGCAACTGGGCTTTTACCAGTGCAGAATTCATTGACGACATTTCACCTTTGACGGCCTGACCGCGACGGTTAACGCCTTCCCAGACGAACATGCTTGTTTTTGTTGCTTTTGCCATAGTCTTTCGGATTCCGTAATTCCGGCTCTATAGTGACAGAGCCTTAATCGGTTGTCACACGGTTTGCCTCTTCCAGGCTGGTCACCCCTTGCGCCACCTTCATCAGGGCAGAGGTGCGCAGGTCGTGGAAGCCGGCCTGGCGTGCAGCGTCTGAAATCTGAATCGAGTTTCCGCCTTCCATGATGATGCGGGATATCGCATCGGTAATTTCGACGACTTCGTAGATGCCCACGCGGCCTTTGTAGCCTTTGTTGCAGTGCTCGCAGCCCACAGGGTGAAAAATTTCTGCTTCTGCCAGAATGGTCTCAGTGAAGCCTGCCTCAAGCAGAGTTTCGTGAGGTATGTCTGCAGGCTCTTTGCATTGGGCACACAGGCGGCGGGCCAGGCGCTGAGCGATAATCAGTGAGACTGAGGTCGCAATGTTAAATGCGGGAACACCCATATTGGCCAGACGGGTCAGGGTTTCTGCGGCACTGTTGGTGTGCAGTGTCGAGAGTACCAGGTGCCCGGTCTGCGCCGCTTTAATAGCGATCTGTGCCGTTTCGAGGTCCCGGATTTCACCTACCATCACGACATCCGGGTCCTGACGTAGGAAAGATCGCAATGCGGAGGCAAAATCGAGCCCGACTTTGTTGTTCACGTTAACCTGGTTGATGCCTTCCAGGTTGATCTCTACCGGATCTTCTGCCGTCGAAATATTGGTGCCTTCGACGTTAAGAATATTCAGGCCGGTGTAGAGGGATACCGTTTTACCTGAGCCCGTAGGTCCTGTGACCAGTATCATCCCCTGCGGTTTTGACAGGGCATTCAGATACATTTTCTTCTGATCTTCTTCGTAGCCAAGTGCATCGATCCCCAGTTTTGCCGAACCCGGATCGAGAATACGGAGAACGACTTTTTCACCCCACAGGGTCGGCAGGGTATTTACACGGAAGTCGATCGCTTTGTTCTTGGATATTTTCATTTTGATCCGGCCATCCTGAGGGATACGTCGCTCAGAAATATCCATCTGCGACATAACCTTCAGGCGCGCAGCAATCTTGCCCGACAGGTTAACCGGAGGCTGAGATACTTCCTGCAGCACACCGTCTGTCCGGTAACGTACACGATAGCGTTTTTCGTAGGGTTCAAAGTGAATATCTGAGGCGCCGATCCGGATGGCGTCCAGAAGTATCTTATTCACGAAACGTACAATCGGTGCGTCATCAGCACCCTTTTCATCGTCGTTCTTACTTTCCGAATTCGGGTCCTGGAGGTCGACTTCGTCCAGTGCACTGTCCAGTTCTCCCAGGCTATCCAGCGTAGTGTCAGAAGCACTTATCAGTTTATCGACTGCGATACTGAGTTTATCTTCTTCGACGAGAATGCTTTCGACTGACATGCCGGTATTAAATTTAATCTCGTCGATTGCCATCATCTGGGATGGGTCGCTCTGTGCAATAAACAAGCGGTTCCCACGGGCAAACAGAGGCAGGATTCTGTGCTTTTCAATCAGTGCTGGCGACACCAGATCTTTTGGTAGTAGCTCAAGATCAAAGCTACTGAGATCCAGCAATGGCAGGCCAAACTCTTCAGACGCGATATTGGCAATATCCCGGGCTCTGGCGGCTTTACTGGTAACTGCGACCGCAACAAAGGACAGGTGATCTGTCTTGGCTTTTTTCAGAATTTCTTCAGCTTGTGTTTGCAGAATCAGATTCTGTTCTACCAGTCGGCGGGGAAGGCCGGTAAGTACTGCCATGGATCAGTTCCTGAGAGGTTTTCTTGAGAACTCAGAACATAGCAAAGCGAAGAGCTTGCAGCCAGAGAGGAAGGAAAAAAGCGAGACACGAATCTCAAATAAAAAAGGAGGCCGGAGCCTCCTTTTATTATGCCTGCTATGCCGATCAGATATTTGGCAGGTATTTCGCTGGGAGGGTTGTACCAACGTTCGTTGGGTCAACAGCGAACGTGAGGTTACCAACACCGTTGCCAGCAACATTAATAACAACCGCAGTACCTACCATTGATGCTTCTGTAGGAATACGAGCTCCAGCTGCTGCACAGTCGGCTGCAGGAGCAGCACCATACAACTGCATTGTGATGGTACCGCTGGTAGCTGAAACTGGAGTGTAGGTTACATCTTGTACTACACCGAGGCAGTTCAGAGCGTTGCCGCCACCATCGACTTCACCCGAGCTCCACTGAACCAGGTCACCTACTGCAGCTGGCAGTTCCTGGTTAATTGCTGCGTATTCAGACAGGGCAAGCTGCAGCGGTCTAACAGCACCCACCATTTCAGGGTTAGTTGCTGCACGGGTGGTGTAAGTCTGGTACTGAGGAATAGCAACAGAAGCCAGAATACCGATGATCGCGATAACGATCATCAGTTCGATCAGGGTAAAACCTTGCTGTGCATTCATC
>Ga0163111_10002742_pt1 | contig 11256 bp, 4 predicted proteins | sample CRUFie1St18metaG_FD_109645 | JGI IMG/M metagenome (GOLD analysis project Ga0163111, IMG submission 109645) | Marine microbial communities from the Costa Rica Dome - CRUD Field 142mm St18 metaG | ecosystem: Environmental > Aquatic > Marine > Oceanic > Photic zone | place: Costa Rica: the Eastern... | reverse complement strand
TATACACTTGAAGAAGTACTTCCTGAATCAGATAGAAGAGGAATGTTTTATACAGATGGGCAAAATTTAGAAATTGAAGACATACCATCTTTTACAGATGGTTATGCAGTCACCAAATTTAAAAATATTGACTCGAACGGAAATCAAGGCGTAGATTCTTCTGGGAACTTTGTAGATACAGATTTAGCCTTAATTCGCTTAGCAGAAATTTATTTGAATCATGCTGAAGCCATCCTTAGAGGCGGTGGTGGTGATTTAAATTTGGCTACGTCAAATATCAATGAACTCATTGAACGAGGCTACGGAAATTCAGATCACAACATCACATCATCAGAGTTAACATTAGATTTTATATTGAATGAACGTTCAAGAGAGCTCTATTGGGAAGGTCAAAGAAGAACAGATCTTGTAAGATACGGATATTTCACAACAGGAAATTATCTATGGCCTTTCAAAGCCAATCAACCTGAAGGAACTTCGACAGATGCATTTAGAAATGTATTTCCTATTCCTTCATCATCAATTTCAGCGAATCCAAACCTCAACCAAAATGATGGTTATTAAAAATAAGACTATGAAAAAACATATAAATAAATCCATTTTTTTTCTTACATTTTTTGCAATTCTGTTTACAGCTTGCGAAGATGTAGACATAGTTCAGCTTGACCCTAATGCAAATACAGTTGTTAGCTTGTCTACAGATAATATTGTATTGACAGAGGACAATGCAGAGAGCAATGCCGTAACAGTATCATGGACGCTCTCAGATTTTGGGTTTGATGCTGCACCAAGCTACACCATAATGATTGATGTAAGTGGCGGAGATTTTTCAGAATCCCAATTGATTTCAGCAGGATCAAATTATTCCTATGACTTCACAGTTGCAGAATTAAATAATAAGTTACTCTCGCTTGGGCTCAATCCAAATGAGGAGGCCATGGTAGATTTTAAAGTAAAAACAACTCTTAGCTCTTATCAAGAGATGATATCTGAATCTGTTTCAATGGCTGTAACTCCATTTTCTTCAATTTTAGATTTGTCGACCAATCTTGGCGTAGTTGGAAGCGCTACACCTGGAGGTTGGGGTAACGCAGATATTCCAGACCTTCCATTTTACACCACAGCTACGGCAGATATTTATGTTGCATATGTGACGCTTAGGAATGGTGAAATAAAATTTAGAAAAGACAATCTCTGGACTGAAAATTATGGAGATTCTGGAGCAGATGGAACACTTGAACCCAATGGTGACAATATTGCTGTTTCAGAAGGCAGCTATAAGATTACAGTCAATATGGCTGATTTGACATATACTATAGAGCCATTCACTTGGGGTCTGGTGGGCAGTGCAACAACCAATGGATGGGATGGGCCTGATATTATGTTAACATACAACCCGTTTGCAGACGATTGGCGAACTGTTGTTACATTATTAGAAGGTGAAGCCAAATTTAGATTTAATAATGATTGGGGTTTAAACTATGGAGACAGTGGTGCAGATGGTAGCTTAGAAATTGGTGGGGACAATATTGCGGTGTCTGCGGGTCATTATTTAGTTGTCTTTAATCCTACAACTTTAACATATTCAATTGAAGATATGGATGTCTGGGGTCTGGTTGGAAGCGCTACAACCAATGGCTGGGATGGTCCGAATCAAAAATTTGTTCCAGATTTTGGAATCAATGAAGACCATTACTATATCCATGGAGCAGTTCTAAGTAATGGCGAAATAAAGGTCAGACAAAATGATGCATGGGCAGTTAATTATGGTTCTTCATCGTTTAATGCTGCATCTTCAACCAACGACTTGGATCTTAATGGAAGTAATATTCCAGTATCAGCTGGAACTTATAATGTTACTATAAACTTCTCCAGCAGTACACCCACAATAACACTTCACCAATGGTAGAAAATTAAATTAAATAATGTTATAACCAAAAAAGTGTAAGTTTTCATTTAGAGCCTTGCACTTTTTTAATTATAATTTTTAATTTGGTGAAAATTTTTAATTTAATGAAAAACATAATTTTATTATTTTTTTTTCCATTACTCAGCATTGCTCAGATTACTACAAGCCCGAGCACTATTGAAGTTGACCAATCTGTAACGATAACAGTAGATATCAATAGTTCTGCTTCTGATTGCAATGGTATCAATTCACCAAACAAAGTATATTTACATTCTGGAGTTGGAGATGATTCTGATCCTTGGGGTTTTAATGTTATAGGGAATTGGGGACAGGACGATGGCGTTGGAGAAATGACTGATAATGGTGACGGTACATGGAGTATTACTTTTATCCCTGAACAATATTATAATTTAACGCTATCACAAGCTAGCACAGTTACAAAAATGGGTTTAGTTTTTCGCTCTGAAGATGGTTCACAAGAGTTAAAAGACAATGGTTGTACGGATTTCTTTTTAAACATTGGTGCATTTCAAGTCACAATGATTAATCCTTATCTTGAAAACATTATTCTTGTTAATTCTGGTAGTCAAACCCAGATTATAGCTCAAAATTCAAATGGTCCAGCAAATTATGAACTTTTTGTTGATGGAGTTAGTTATCACACTGCATCCAATACAACGTTCTATCAGAGTATATTTATAAGTAACATAACAGAAAACAAACAATGCTCATTAGTTGTTACTCAGGGGTCAAGCAATGTGATAAAAAATTTCAACATATATGTAAATGCGACAATTGAACAAAATATCCCTAATGGTTTGGAAGAGGGATTAAATTATAATGCAAATGACCCTACAAAAATCACTTTAGTGTTGAATGCCCCTTTTAAAGATTTTGTTTATGTAGCAGGAAGTTTTAACAACTGGAATCCCAGCCATGAACACGCAATGAAAAAAAATCCTACTTCTGATATTTTTTGGTTAGAATTAACAGAACTAACACCCGGGCAAGTTGAAACTTATCAATATTGGGTGTACGATCAAAATCCAATCAGCGGTTCCCCCAAACAGGTTAAAACTGCGGATCCTTACTCAACCCTTGTACTTTCACCATTTGATGATCCCTACATTTCTGAAAATTCATATCCTGATTTACCGGTCTATCCACAAGGACAGGAACGCGAGGTGACAGTATTAAAAACTGGTCAAACTCTTTATAACTGGCAAGCAACTAATTTCGACAAACCCAAAAAGGAAGATTTGGTTATTTATGAACTTTTAATAAGAGATTTTGATAGCGACCGGAATTTCCAGGATGTAATTGATAAAATCGATTATTTTAAGGATTTAAATATCAATGCCATTGAATTGATGCCAGTGATGGAATTTGAGGGGAATGAAAGCTGGGGATATAATCCATCTTTTCATATGGCTTTAGATAAATTTTATGGAACCGAAGACAAATTTAGGGAACTAGTTGATCTATGCCATCAAAACGGTATTGCAGTTATTTTAGATATTGCTCTAAATCATGCATTTGGGAGAAATCCAATGGTTCGCATGTGGATGGAAGACCCCGAGAACAGTGGCTGGGGTGAGCCAAGTGTTGAGAATCCATACTTTAACTATGAGGCTACACATAGCTATGGAGTCGGTGCAGATTTCAATCATAGTAGTAATCTCACAAAAGCATATACTAAACGTGTTATAAAGCATTGGATTGAAGAATTTAAGATTGATGGTTTTCGCTGGGATCTGACAAAAGGTTTTACACAAAATTGTACGTCGGGTGACGAGTCTTGTACTGGGAGCTACCAATCCGACCGTGTTGCTGTGCTGAAAGAATACGCTGATTATTCTTGGAGTTTAGACCCCGATCATTATGTTATTTTTGAGCATTTAGGTGGGCAACAAGAACAAAAAGAATGGGCTGACTACAGAATTGATGAGGGTAAGGGAATTATGCTATGGGGCAAAGCAACAAGCCCTTACAACCAACTCACAATGGGGTATGTGAGCAATAGCAATTTTTCTGGGATAGGACACAACAGTCAAAATTTTATTGGGAAGCGTCTTATAGGATATGCGGAGAGTCATGATGAAGAACGTCTAATGTATAATAACCTACAAAATGGTGCTTCTAATGGAAATTATGACATCACTGATTTGGATACAGCGCTTGAAAGAATGGGGGCTTTAGGGGCAGTTTCATTGACCATTCCAGGGCCTAAAATGATTTGGCACTTTGGGGAATTGGGTATGGAGCAATCACTAAATACTTGTTCTGATGGAACAGTTGACAATTGTCGATTGGATACGAAACCACAACCCCAGTGGACTGATAATTGGTTAGATAACCCAATTAGAAATCAAATTTATAACACTTGGGCTAGGCTTAACGAATTGAAGATTAATGAAGCTGTATTTGAAGGAAATTACGACATCAATTCTGGCTCCCTTACCCCTAAAATATACATATGGGATGATGAGCTCCCATCAAATAGTTTAAAGAATGTTATAATTATTGCAAACTTTGATCTTTCAAATCAAGATGTAGTTCCTTATTTCCCATATACAGGAGTTTGGTATGATTTGATGGATGAATCCGGGAATACTACATTGTCAGTTTCCAATACCAACCAAGCCATTAACCTTGCCCCGGGAGAGTTTAAAGTTTTTGGAAACAACATAGCTACAACATTATCTAATGGGGATTTTTTAGCTGAAAATAAAATTATGATTTACCCAAATCCAGCAAACGAATATTTTAAAATAAACCAGCACTCAACACAAATTGTCATTTATAATTTATTGGGAGCCGTTGTGCAAACCCATAGCGGCAACTTTGGTGCGGAGTATCCTTTTAATATATCAAATTTAGATTCTGGTGTATATTTAATCTCAGTATGGGACAATAAAGAACAAAGACAAATCAAATTATTTAAACAATAATATAAAAACTATTTTTTTATTTCGAATAATTGTTGGTCGTTGAGTTATGAAGATACTTAAGAATAGGTAAAAAAAGATACCCCCACTGTAAGTGAGGGTTTAAGAGTTGAGTATTTTTAAATTTAATCAAGTACTGCTGGTGCGCCACTTGATTCTAGTTTTTTACCCAAAGCAGGAACTTTTACACTAGAAAACTGTTGCAGTTTGGGTTTTAGTTCTTCAAACATGGTTTTGGCCATATCATAACTATCCATATGAAGCTTTGTTTGACCATATGAATTACCATTAAGTCCACTGGCTGCAAAATATATCCTGTAGCCAATAGAAAGTTGTTCTTTTTCACCTACCTGGGATTTTGCAGCACTGCCGTTAAGTTGTAGCTTTAAAGCATGCATTTCTGTTCGTAAGGCATAAATTTCTTCTGAAAGCGCAGCTTGATTTGAAGTGGTAAACTTGAGTATTTTTTCAAATTTTTCAAGTTGTTTGGAAGCTTTATCAAAAGTGTGCTCTGCTTTACTTAACTCTTTACTTAAAGCTATGAGTTTTTGAGTATAAGCCTCTGTTTCACCAGCTAATGGATTAGTGAGTACATTGGCTCTGATACGCTTTACCTTAAACGCAACAGGGTCTGATATCTGTACCGTTCGCCCAGAAATACGTTTGTATAATTGTGCGGTGTAATTACCGCCTTTAACATTAAAACGCCAGGTTTGAATTTGTTTGTTTTTAGAATTGGCATTAACTGTTGTTCCGAAGGGTTGTTTTAAGTCCCAATTAATATGGTTCATTCCTTTCTTTAAAGGCTGTGTGAGCTGGTCTATTATATTCTCTGCACTATCACGAATAACAATGATTGCATCGTTACCGGCTTCAACCATTTCATTATCTAAAGTGTCCCAGCCAGGAAAAGGGATGTTATCATCCTTGAGTTTTTTTTCACGTTTTTGTCTTTTGGTTTTATTACTTGGCGAATCGCCTTTGATAAAATAACGGATTAATGCACCATACTCTGGATTTTTGGATGTAAAAAAGGAGGCACCCTGACTAGATGTACCACCTATTAATGGTTGGTATTGTAGAGCTGTTCTAGGTTGAAACAAAATACCATCTTGTTCTAAACTGCTTTCAGATATGGTTCTTAGTGCGCTGTAATCATCTAACACATAAAAACCGCGTCCAAAAGTAGCTAGTACCAAATCGTTTTCACGTTTTTGGATGGCTAAATCTCTAACAGATATCGTCGGTAATCCGTTTGAAAACTTATGCCATTGATTCCCTTGATCAAAGCTAACGTATACACCATATTCAGTGGCTAAAAACAATAAATTAGGATTTACATGGTCTTGAACCAAACGCCAAATAAGAGTGTTTTCTGGGATACCCTTGGTTATTGAAGTCCATTTTTTACCCCCATTAGTGGTTTTAAATAAATAGGGTTTGTAATCGCCAAACTTATGGTTGTCAAGTGCAATATAAGCTACATTTTCATTAAATAAATCTGCTTTAATGTCATTTACAAAAGCAGATTCTGGAACTCCTTGAAGTTGATTAACCGTCATTTTGGTCCAATTATTTCCACCGTCTTTAGTCATTTGTAATATACCGTCATCAGTACCTGCGTACAATATATTCTCATTTAGTTTAGACTCAGCCAAAGATGTTATGGTGTTGTACGTAGACATGGCATAGACATCCCAAGCATTGTCAAAACTTTGTTGTTTCCCCATAATAGGCAAACTTAAACGTTCTTGATTTTTGGTTAAATCGGATGATACTGCATTCCAGCTGTCCCCTCTGTTTTCTGAACGCCATACCCTTTGTGTGCCAAAATAAAGACGTTTGGGGTCATGTTGACTCACCAAAATAGGAGAGTCCCAATTGTAACGTTCGTAAACTTCACCTAAACGGTTTTGCGGCTTAATATAGGTTGCCTCTCCAGTAGTTTTATCGATACGATATAAGTTACCTTGTTGCCACTGGGCATAAACGATATCTGGGTTTCCAGGTTCTGTGGCTGGTTGGTGCCCATCACCTCCTAGTAACACATACCAGTCTGAGTTAGAAATGCCATTAGATTTCAAGGTTCTAGAAGGCCCCCCTTGGGTGTTATTATCTTGAGTTCCGCCATAAATATTATAAAACGGGGCGGCATCATCTACAGCTAATTTATAGAACTGGGTCAATGGTAGATTATTGACAAATTTCCAATTGTTAGTATTATCAAAAGATTCGTATAAACCACCATCACAGCCAAATAATAAATAGTTTGGATCTTTGGCTTTGAACACTAAAGCATGGTTATCTGAATGTTTGTTCTGTTCTTTCATTGTGTAAAAGGTTTTACCACCATCCTCAGAAACTAAGGCTCTTACATTCATTAAAAATATCTTATCAAATTGGTGTGGGGAAGCTACAAGCTCTTGATAATAGTGTGGACCAGTTCCCCCAGAAACTGTATCAGACATTTTGGTCCAGCTCCCACCACTATTAGTTGATTTGTAAACCGCACCTTTTCTATGATCTAACTCAATAGCTGCATACAATACATTAGATTTCATAGGGGAGATGGCTAAACCAATTTTACCCATGCTAGATTTTGGTAATCCATTATCAATTTTAAACCAATTGTTACCACCATCTGTACTTTTGTATAATGAAGTTCCTGGACCACCTCCCATATATGCTGCTACATTTCTATGACGTTGCCATGAAGCTGCATAAAGAATAGCAGGATTTGACGCATCAATGACTAAATCTGTAACTCCAGTCCATTGATTGATGTTGAGTGTGTTTTTCCATGTTTTACCACCATCGATACTTTTATACAAACCACGTTCTCCACCAGGGCTCCATAAGGGGCCTTGAACAGCAACCCAAATGGTATTAGGGTCTTTAGGGTGCACAATAATTTTAGAGATATGTTCTGATTTTTTTAAACCTGAATTTTTCCATGTTTTTCCTCCGTCTTCACTTACAAATAAGCCATGGCCAATACCAACATGTCGTCCTCCAACATTTTCTCCTGTACCTAGCCAAATCTTTTCATTGTTATGAGAATCTATAGTTACACATCCTGTAGAATAAAAAGACTCTTTGTCTGTGAGTGGGCTCCAGGTTGTTCCAGAATTTGTGGTTTTCCAAAGCCCTCCGGACCCTACAGCTACATACCATACATTCTCATTGTTGTGATCTATGGCTATATCTGCAATTCTTCCAGACATGAATGCGGGGCCAATACTTCTAAATTTAAAACCATCTAAAGCATTTTCTATTACGCTTTTTTCTTTGTTGTCTTGGGCAATCATGTGCATTGAAAAGATAAAAGACAAAAGGATAGCAAATAGTTTGTTTGTAAGATTCATAATCATTTTATTAATAGTTTTAAATCAACTAATATATGAAAAATATAAAGTATCGGTTTTTGTAATTTGAACAAAAAACAATGAGAATACATATAAAATATCCCCAAGGATAAAAAATCATTCTAGGGAATAAAAAGTGTAGCCAAAGGGAGTAAAGTCGAACTATTTTGGGGAGGATTTGGAATTATTTAATTAATTCAATTTTTTTCTGACATTGAATAAGGAATTGATTCTTCTGAAGAACCCCAATTATAATTTGGTTTGCTGCTCATTCGAAAGTCAATTTCCATGCCGTTTAAGATTGCATCATGATCAAACCAATTTTTATTATATGGCTTACCATCAACGGATAATTTATCAATGTATACAGATCTTTTATTGTTGTTGTGATTATTAATTGTCACATTTTGACCATTGCTTAAGCTAATTTCTACTTTTTCAAACAATGGGCTTCCGATCAAATATTGTCCGGTTACAGGTGCAACAGGATAAAATCCCATTGATGAAAATAAAAACCATGCAGATGTTTGTCCATTATCTTCATCCCCACAATATCCATCTTCTTGACTTCCGTATAGGTTGTCCATAACATACCTTACTTTTTCTTGAGTTTTCCATGGCTGAAGTGCATAATTATACAAATACAACACATGTTGTATGGGTTGATTTCCATGTGCATACTGCCCCATTTCAATTAATTCCATTTCTAATATTTCGTGGATTTTGAACCCATAATAGCTGAAATCTGAAGTAGGGGGAGTTGTAAATATAGAATCCATTTTAGCAATAAAATTTTCCGTCCCTCCCATAAGATTGATAAGGCCTTGAATATCATGTAAAACGGACCATGTATAATGCCATGAACTGCCTTCAGTAAAAACACCGCCCCATTTATCTGGCCTAAACTTGGATTCAAAATCACCTTTCTTGGACTTTCCTCTCATAAAATTTACAGAAGGATCGAAAACATTTTTAAAGTTATAAGATCTTTCTTTAAAAATATTAATCTCATCTGCTGGTTTATTTAATTTCTCGCCTAATTTATAAATACAGTAGTCATTGTAAGTGTATTCCAGAGTACGTGCCACACTCTCATTAACTTTAATATCAAATGGAATGTATCCCAGTGCGTTATAAGCTTTGAAACCTTTTCTTCCCACAGAGCCTAAAGGCCCTTCATTGACAGTGTTCTTTAGGATAGCTTGGTAGGCAGTCTCTACATCAAAGTCTCTGTTGCCTTTTATATAGGCCTCGGCTATGATGGATGCAGAATTTGATCCAATCATACAATCTCTGTGGCCGGGACTTGACCACTCGGGCAACCAACCACTTTCTTTATATGGGTTAACCATGATGCCTTGAATAATTTCACCCATTTTTTCTGGGTACAACAAATTATAAAAAGGGAATACTGCACGAAAAGTATCCCAAAATCCATTATCCGTATAAAGAGGCCCGTTTAAAATTTCTCCATTGTATGGACTGTAATGTATTTGTTTACCTTGAATGTCATATTCATGCAAAGGCCGAGGGAATAATATGGTTCTGTAAAAACAAGAGTAAAATTTTACCATATTATCGTAACTGTCTTTTTTGCCAGTTTCGACAACTGGAGTTATCTCAATTTTTGAGAGCTCGTTATTCCATATTTTTTTTGCATTTGCTTTGGTGGCTTCAAAACTTTGGTCTGCAGGTATTTCGCGATTGAGGTTTATTAACGCCTGCTCATGACTAATGAAGGACGATGAAACTCTAAATTCAATTGCTCCATCAGTAATGGAGTCGTAGCTTACATGCGCTCCTACATGGTCCCCATTTAACTTATCTTTTTTAAATAATTTCCCAGACCCGTCCCATGTTCCATAGCTATTAAAAGGGGTTTTAAACTTAATTATAAAATAATTTGAGAAATTTTCTGGGACTCCACCAGAGTTGTTTTTTGAAATACCATAAATTGTATTTTTTTCGGTATTTATTTCAATACTTGATCCTTTAAAAAAAGCATCGATGATAATATTTATTTTTTTTTGAGCTGGAGAACTAAGCTTAAAATGGGCCGAACTTCTAGTAGGGGAAACTTCTAAATCTATATCAGAATCAACCAATTTAACCTTATAGTGATGTGGCTTAATGATTTGATTCTGATAGTTTGCCTTTCTTTGCTTTTCCAAAACCTTAAGCGTCCCTGTAGTTGCCATGATAGAGAATGCTCCATAATCATTAATCCATGGGCTTGGCTGATGGGTTTGTCGTATCCCGACAAGTCCTGAATTTTTGTGTGTATAAATCCAACCATCCCCCATCTTTCCAGTTTGAGGTGTCCAAAAATTCATTCCCCAAGGCAGGGCAATCGCAGGATAAGTATTGCCTTTAGATAGTTCATGAGATGAATCGCTGCCAATCAAGGGATTTACATATTTAGTGAAATCCTTTTCACTTTGGGCAAAAAAAATTCCATTAAAAAAAATTAAAAAAAATAATACGAAACGCATCTTGTTAAATTTAATATACTATAGATTTTGGTCTGTTTTTATAATCTTTACCAAATGCTTTATTTGGCGTATCACTCATAATAAATTTTAATTCACCACCATTTGTAATGTCCTTGTGAGTTATGTAAGAATTGTTGTAATTCTCACCATTTAATGTTACAGATTCTATGTATATGTTTTTTTCTGAATTATTTTCGGTTATAATTTTAAAGTTTTTACCCTCTTGAAGTTCTATTAAAACTTCATCAAAAATAGGACTTCCAAAAACATAAGCTCCATTAGATGGATTAACAGGGTAGAAGCCTAGTGAAGAAAAAATATACCAAGCAGACATTTGTCCACAATCTTCATTGCCACTGAGCCCGTCTGGCTGGTCATTGTATAATTCACTTAAAATATATCTAACATTTTTGGGGATTTTATGTTGCGCCCCCGCATAGGCGTACATGTAAGTGGTGTGGTGACTTGGTTCATTTCCATGTGCATACTGCCCGATTAAGCCTGTAATGTCCATTGATGATCCCTCTTCAAGATCTGATGAC
>Ga0163111_10002741_pt1 | contig 11260 bp, 8 predicted proteins | sample CRUFie1St18metaG_FD_109645 | JGI IMG/M metagenome (GOLD analysis project Ga0163111, IMG submission 109645) | Marine microbial communities from the Costa Rica Dome - CRUD Field 142mm St18 metaG | ecosystem: Environmental > Aquatic > Marine > Oceanic > Photic zone | place: Costa Rica: the Eastern... | reverse complement strand
AAAATAAAAACAAAATAAAAACAAAATAAAAACAAAATAAAAACAAAATAAAAAAAGGTAATGCCACCATATTAAGAATAAAAAAATGTGCCGGGTCCCAAGTCCGGAATTTAAAGCTGCAGAGGGAATTTAGTTTTAAATTGTTTTTTTATTAATATATTTTATAAAAATGATTATATTTTTTATTTAAAAATTAAAAATTAAAGATTTTATTAAAACTTGATTATGTTTTTATCAGTAACAAATAATGAAGTTAATGAATTAAACTCAATTGCAACTCAAACAGAAACATCAACTAATGAAAATTATAATTATAATATAATTGCTAAATTACTTTTAGATCAATCTCATCAAGCTGAAATAGAAAATGAAAATAGAGCATTACAATTATCTAAAGATAACATAAAATTAAAAATGTCATTCTCAAATAATGACACTATTAAGAAAATTACAAAATTAATACCATTAAGTATTAATAAGCAAACAGTACCAAAAAACATAATAGTTATTATAGATGAGTATATTCCTAAATTAAATACTAAAAACATACATCAAGTTGTAAATTATTATTTATCTGAAAAGAAAAATCTAAAAAATAAAAAACAACAAGTAATTAACAATTACGGAAAAATTAGTAATTGGGATGTGTCACAAGTAACAAATATGAATTATTTATTTAAAAAATTTTCATATTTTAATGAAGATATTTCAAATTGGAATGTGTCCAATGTTACAACTATGAGTGGTATGTTTCATTATGCGAAAAAATTCAATCAACCTCTAAATAATTGGGATGTATCCAATGTTACAAATATGGAACGTATGTTTCATGGTGCAATTGATTTTAACAAACCTCTCAATAATTGGAATGTGTCTAGTGTAAAAAATATGGATGGTTTATTTTGGGGAGCAAAAATTTATAAATTCAATCAACCTCTCGATAATTGGAATGTATCAAATGTTTCAAACATGAAAAAGATGTTTTACTATTCTGAATCATTTAATCAACCTCTTAACAATTGGAATGTATCCAATGTTAGAAATATGATAGGTATGTTTTCTTTTGCATTATCATTTAATCAACCTCTCAACAATTGGAATGTTTCCAATGTGACAGCTATAAGATGTATGTTTAATAAAGCAAAATCTTTTAATCAACCTTTTAATCAATCTTTCAATGATTGGGATGTATCTAATGTGAGCACTATTAAATATATGTTTAGAGGTACAAAAACATTCCAGCATGAAGATCCTTTAATAGTAATAGATAAGGGCAGGTTGACACCAATATCTGAGATGACGCAAACGCAGCCTTCTACGGCGCCTCCCCCGGGCTTTCCTCTCATTGCATCGACACTGTCTACGGCGCCTCCCCCGGGCTTTCCTCGCATTGCATCGACACTGTGTACGGCCCTCACAATTGAGGAGGTATACGATCGCGACTTTCCGTCGCTCAAGAGTGCTACACCAGTATTCACATCATGCAATCCGGATGTTTCAGAAGAGATGTGCCATATCAGTATCGATCCGAAGCGCGAGGAATCGAAGATGGCGTTGGTGCCGGAAGGATATACGCTTGTTGCTGCCACATTACAGTATCTTGGAGAAACGCAGTTATTACCGATGTTCCTAGATCAGCAGATCGACGATGACGTTCTACCATATTTGTCAAATACCGACCTAGTAGAGATTGGTGTGACGCCCACGGTATGCTTGTCAATACTCAATGTCTTGTCAATACTCAATGTCGCAAAGACAACATGGAAACATAATGAGCTAGTGACACAACACCGTTTACAAGACATCGCTACTTACCAATCTATACTAGATAATAAACTACTCGAAAATAGTAGAGAGGATATGCGAGAGGATATGTGTTGCATTATTACCTGCGAAATTATGGAGGATCCTGTGATTTGCATAGGTGACGGCCATACATACGAGCGCAAGGCTATCACCGAATGGTTATCCACAGGAGCACGCACCTCGCCGACGACGAACGAACCGCTCGATAATATCACGCTGATTCCGAATCACGCCGTACGGCGACTAATCTTGACACTACAAGAACTATACGGGACAGAAGAGACAAAGAGTTCATATTGAATACTATCTCTCTAAATATAGTTTTGACATAGATTATTAGAAAAAAAAACTTAAAAAAACTTAAAAAACAAAAAAAAATAAAAACAAAAAAAGTAATGCCACCACATTAACATTATAATAATGTGTCGGGTCCCAAGTCCGAAATATTTAAGCTGCAGAGGGTATTTTTTTATTTAATTTAATTGTATTAATTAAATTTTATAAAAAATTGGGAAAAATTAATATAAATAAAAGTATAATAATTTCATTTCTTCTTTCTTTTTTTGTTTTAACAATATTTGTGTTAATATTTTTATCTCTTATATTACGAAAATCATCCATAATTTTTATAATAATTTGTTTTGGATTATTTATATTTTTTTGATTTTGATAATCTAAATTTGCTATTAATATATTTAAGGAATTTTCATCGAGTGTTTTATGTATCATTAGCTCATTTGCTATTGTATATAATGTATTATTATATTTTTTAATTAAATTATCAGCTTTTTTTTCAGCATTAATTAGTTCTTTTTTAACTTGTATATTTGAATGTTTTTCATCAACAGTATATTTTAATCCATTCATAGCAAATTTTTGTACAATTGATTTTGCTAATATTAATGCTCTATTTATATCATCAGATGCACCTGTTGAACAATCACCGTTAAATACATGAGATTCTGCTGCTTTTCCAGATAATATCATTACTAAACGATCTCTAAGTTCAGTTGATTTAAGATTTTGAATATCACCAATATTAAACATTGTTACTCCTAATGAACCTTTTGATCGTGGTATTATGCTTGCTCTTGTTGCATAATCAATATTATCTAATACAAATGATGCTAATATGTGGCCAGCCTCATGTATTGCAATTCTCCAATCAGGTTCATAATTCAAATCTGAAATTGGTTTGCCAAGAATATTATTTTCTATAATATCTAAGTAATCTTCTTCAATTGCAAATATTCTATTATCTTCCATTGCTTTAATTGCAGCTTCATTAACAATAGAATGTATATCTGCACCAACTAATCCATCTGATAATTGTGCTAATCTTTCAATAAAATTTATATCATCATTATTATAAGATCCATTATAATGAATATTATAATTAAACTCACTTATTTCATTTGAAATTTTTTTTGTTTTTCTAAGTAAATGTGATATTTCCTTTGATTTAACACGAGCAGTTCTATTTGAAAATAAAGTTGCCGGAATTTTATTTCCAGCAAATTTTAAAGGTGTAACTACTTTTAAAGTGGTCATATTTTGATTATCATCAATTGTTTTTTCATTTAATGCTTGAAATATAATATTTTTTTTTTGTTTATTATCTATAGATATTTCTCTAGAACGACCATACATTCTTTGTTTATCAATATAATATTTATAAAGACTTATTCTATCATTTAAATTTGGTTTTCTTAAATGAATAATATTATCAAATCTTCCTTTACGCAATAGTGCAGAATCGAGAATATCTTTCCTATTAGTCGCACCAAACGTTATTATATTTGGTTCTGATTCATCTCTTGATTTAAATCCGTCTAGTTCAATTAATAATTGATTTAAAGTATTATCATGATCAATTGAAACTGCTGAATCAGAACCTGTTCTAGCACGTCCGCAAGAATCTAATTCATCTATAAAAATCATACTCATACGATTCTCATTTTTAATTGCTCTTTTTCGAGCTGTATTAAATAATGTTTTTACTCGTTCAACACCAATTCCAGCATATTTTCCTTTTACTAATTCAGAAGCAGATACAACAAATAATGGAATTTTCATTTCATTTGCAGCAGCTCTAGCCATTAAAGTTTTACCAGTTCCTGGTGGTCCAACTAATAAAACATTTCTTGGAGAAGTAATACCATTTCTTCTTGCTTTTTCTATAATATCTTTAGATAAAGAAAGATTTAATAAACGTTTTATATCATTTACTGAATCTTGATTTCCAATTATATCATTCCATGTAGTAGAATCTGGTGCATTATTTGTATAAATTTCAAAAAAATTATGTTTTTCACTTTTTAAAGGAGTATTTGTTGCTTTTTCAAATAAATTATTTATTATTTTATTACACGAATTTGGATCAAATGCACATAATTGTATCATTGCAAATATTATCAATGAACTTGTTTTTTTTACAAAATTAATTGTTGAATTTTTAATAATAGATACATTTGAATTATTAAATAATAATTCAGTTTTATTTGTTAATATATTAATTGGTTTACTATTATTATTATTATCATTATATTTTGTTAAGTCATATGGTAATTTTATAGGAGAAATATCAGCATTAGTTGCATATACACTTAATACAAAAAATGTTAGACATATTTTACGTAAATAAAATATCATTATATTACTTTAATACAAATAAAGTTAATATTATGAACGCATTCTAAAAATTATTTAAGATACCAAAAAAATGATTATAATATTCATATTAATATTAATATTAAACATATATAAAGATATATTAAGAGTATAAGAATATTTAGATAAAATGTCGCGTGAAAAATCAATTTTAGCGTCTTTAGAAAATACATTTTATAAAAATGAAAGTTCCAAAGTAGTTCGTGCTTCCAAATAGATTACCAACACATTATGCTGCGATTGTTCTATCGGGTAAAATATTATCTATAGGTGAATGCGGACTTAAAGGAAATTCAAAAATATGTAAAGATGTAGTAACTCGTCATGCTGAAATGGATGCAATTAGTAAAATAAAAGATAAAAAAAAATTAAAAAAAGCTAGTTTATGGTCAATAAGATATAAAAAAATTAATGGAGAATATGTACTAGGAAATGCTAAACCATGTATTCATTGCAAAAAATTAGCAATGAAATATGGAATTAAACATGTGTTTTATACAAATGATAATGGTATAATACAAAAAGAAAATATAGTAGATTTACAATCCAAATTAACAATGGGTACTGTAATTAATTTACGCCAACAACTAGGATTCAAAGATATTTTATATACTCAAAAAAATTCTTCGTTCAATCCAAATACTATATGTATAAGGTGTAAGAACAAATAAATAAAAATAATTAAAAAATATAAAAATTAAAAATTATAAATCAAAAAAAAAATAAAAATAAAAATAAAAATAAAAACAAAAATAAAAATAAAAATAAAAACAAAAAAATAAAGAGTAATGCCACCATAAGTATATTATATAATAATTATACTTTGTCGGGTCCCAAGTCCGGAATAATAAAGCTGCAGAGGATTTTTTTTTGCGAAATTAATTTAAAATAAATTTAATTTATTATTTTAATGAATTCAGATATTAAAATTAGTATAGATAAATGTGAAATTTCGATAACTAATAGGAATAACGATAATAACTCTTTTTTAAGATCAACACCATTTTCTTACTATAATAATTCATTTGGTAGAAGATTTCCACAAAATCCTATAAATACGGCAAGTCTTTTTACTACGCCGACAAGTAGTTTTTATACAAATCCAAATACTAATACAAGTACAACAACACAAAATACAAATACAAACGAAAATACAACAACACAAAATACAAGTACAAACGAAAATACAAATACAAATACAAATACAAATACAAATACAAATACAAACACAAACACAAATACAAGTACAACAACTCAAAATACAACAACTCAAAATACAAATCTTTTAAATTTATTAGAGACTATTTTAACACTTCCTCCAGAAAATATACATTTAGAAGTACAAGATATTCCACTTAATAATTCTTTAAATAGTTCAATATTTCAAAATATACTTAACTCAAATGATACAACTGATAATAATAATACGAATAGACCAACTTCGCTAGAAGATATAACAAATAATACAACTTTATCCGTAATTATGGAAGATGATAATGAAGAAACTTGTGCAATATGTAAAAATTATTTTGCAGAAAATGATATCACAAGACAAATTAATATTTGTTCGCATAAATTTCATTGTGAGTGTATTGAAAAATGGTTTACAACAAATAACAGTTGCCCAATATGTAGATCAAATTTATCAGAACAATAATAAAAAAATGATTATATTTTATATTAAATATTTCAAGTTCAAATATTTAATATCAAACATAAAATGGAAATGCAAAATAAAATTGATATTTTAAAATATAAATCTCTTAATATAACTGATAATAGATGTAAAAAATTGCAAATTAAAAAATCGATAAATAAAGAAGAATTTAAATTTTTAGAACAAATTAATTTAACTGAAATTACAACAAATTCAAGAATTTCTGAGGAATTTTTACTTACAACACAGAATTCCTCTGTAATTAAAATTAATAATTTTATTATTAATTTTATTAATAAAAATAAAAATAGATCAAAATATCAGATATTTGCTAGATATAAAAATATTAATATTTCTACTGATATTGAAAAATCTATATGTAATGATATACTATTATCTAAATTAATTGAAAAATTTAAAAATGATATACAAAATATAGAATTTTGTATTAAATTTTATAAACCTAAAAATTACAGAAATAACAATGACATGGACATTGATTTTTAAATCAAATACAAATTCTTAAATTCCTTTTAAATATTTTTTTATATTTTTAATTATATTTTATGAAAATATTCTCTTATTTTTATAATAAGTATTATATATTTATATCATTTTTTGTATAATTTCTCTCTAATATATTATAATTTATTAGATATTTACCAATAATTATTATTTTTATAAACATTTAATTTGGGTTTATTTGATTTTGCTTTGAAAGCTTTCGGATCATATTCTAAATCATCTTTATTATGAATAACTTTTCCATTATAATTTTGCTGACTAAACCTCCAAATCGCCGGAGAACCCAATTTGAAAGGCGGGTGTGCCCTCGCTTTATACCAAAAAACCTGATCTTCTAATCGGTTACTCTTCGAATTATTATTTATAACGAGACACTCGTAGTTTTCAGTGCATTGATCTAAAACGCTACAGAAAGAATCGAAATTTGGGAACATGCCTGCGTAGCAGTCGTATAGCCTCTTACGATTCTGAATAATATTTTCTCGTAAAATAAAAGTATAATCAATATTTGTTCGTAGATTAGGCGGAATGCCTAAGGCATATTGCATAGTTATAATAAAAAATATTTTGTAATGTCTACCGTTCATAAAACAGCTTCTTACGAACTTACTTTTAGTCCAACTATTATCATATAAGCAATCGTCCAATATTAAAAATGCATTTGGATTAATATTCTGTCCCCCAGGTTGTTTTGTTTTTTGCACCAACTTAGCTTGTCTTGTTAAAACATTTTCAATTATACGTTCATTATATTCGTTGTGAATAAATATAGGAGGTACCATTTCCGAATAGAAAGCATTCGCGCATTCTGTTGCGGAAATAACTGTACCTACTGGTATTTTTTGGTGATAGTACAATAAGTCTCTACAAAGAAACGATTTACCGGTATTTCGTTTTCCAACCATGACAACAACTTGATCACTAGTAATTGATGACATATCAAACTTCCTTAATTGTAATTTCATTCTAATATAGTATTATATAATAATAAGTAACAAAAAATCGCTATTTAGTTATATTATTAAAAATTTAATATAAATATATTGATATTATAAGAATATAAAAAATTTACAAAAGAATAATTTTGATCTTGTACAATATACACAGAGACATAATTATAAGTATTTATTAAATATTTAATATTTAAGATTAAAATCTTTTTGAGTTAGTTTATAACCCCATTGTTGTAAAGTTTGTCTAATTACTGGAGATATTGATTCATCATTAAATTTAGCTTTTTTTTCTTTTATCTTATTTATAAGAGCATTTCTAAATCTACCATTCGGTCCTGCAAGATTTTTCCATCGTTTTATTTGTCTTTCATCATCTTCTGTTCTTCTACCATTATAAAATCTGCAATACCATTGAACCCAACCATATGGATCTTGCTTATTAATCCATCCTTTGTCTTCCCAATCTTCTAAAGAAGATCCCGCTTTAACTTTATATTTATTATATTTCTTATAATTTTTATCAGGATTAACTAGTAAATGTTCTGGTACATCTTTCAAAAAATTGAATTCTTTGTGTTGATCAACCAAATTTTTCTTCAAAACACTTGAATAAATATTACGCCAATAGCCACCTTGATCAATAAAGCTGCCTAATAAAAATATTTGTTTTGGAGTTAAATTTGGAGTAAATTCAGGATAATCTTTAAATTTTGGCATATTATGTATTTATTATATTTTTAATCAAATACATAATTTGCAAACGCTCCACCTATGCCTGGACATACATATTGTCTTTTTAATTCTACTACAAATTTATTATTTTTTAGTTCTCGCCACACAGAAGTTGGATCTTTTGTCCAATATTTTGTAATTCCAAGTTCAACAATATTATTAACATATAATAATGTTGATTTATCAGCTAATTCTTTACAATTATATATATCACTTTTAACAGTCTCTAAATCAAAGCCACCATCAATTATTATTAAATCAAATTTTTTATTTTTATTTTTTAATATATATTCTGGTATTGTTTTTTTAGAATCTCCTTTAATAAAATTAAATCTAGAATAATAATTATTTTCTATGTAATTTACTCCAACATTTACACTTTGTAATTTTCCTTCATCAAAACTTGTAATATTAATTTTATTATTTAATTCAAACAATGCTTCTGTTACATGTCCAGCTAAAAATCCTATTTCCAAAACATTAAAACTATTATTTAATTTATGTAAATCTAATCTATTGCTAATTGTAGAAATGAAAAATTGTTTCAAACTTTCTGTATTTAATATACTTCCTTGACGTAATGTTACTTTTTTAAAATTTAATAATTGTGATAGTTTTGATATTGGTCTATTATTAATAAGTTTTACTAATTCTTCCGCAGATTGCTCTTTAATTAACCACTTATTAAATATTTGCATTCTTCTTATTTTCATTCCTGATATATCATAATTAAAATGAATTATATAAGGTGAAGAAGGTTTAAAATCTCTAAAATATTTGCCATTTGGAAAACCATCTAAATCAAAGTATTGGTGATTTATTTTTGATGCGTTTCTTCGGAAAAATAGTTGATCATTATTAAATGATGAAATATCTTCCCGGATTTTATCAAAATTAGTAATATTAATAGTGTTTTTATTAGATTTTATCCAAAAAAATCCAGTACACATTTGTTCTCTAGAATTATCTGCGGAATCATTCTGAATTAACAATTCTAATTCTGGATTATCATTTATAATAGAAAATATTTTTGGTAAAGGATTCTTTTCGAATACTATATCACCATCTATAAAAATAACATTTTTATTTTCTTTTAATTCTTTATTGATTACAAATATTTTGTAAGAAGTAACATCAGCCCATAAAGCTTTTCCTTCAATATCTTTACTCTGTAAAGCACGATATTCGATCCATTCACTAACTTTCGCATTTGTATCTTTATAAAAAGGTACATAATGTACAATATTATCTGGATAATTTTGTTTAAAAAATATATACGATTTTCTACCAATACAATATATAGTTAGATACGTCTCTAATCCTAATTTTTTTAATGAAACTAATAAATTATGTGTTAAATGCATATATCCATCATTTGTTAAAGTAATTAATTTAGTTGATGTAAAATTCTGATTTAATTTTATATTATCATTGAAAAATAGTCTCCAACCAATACCCGCTCCACATAAATTATTTAATTTCCATCCACATATATTCTCCTTAATTTTTATGTCACGATTTGTATAAGAAGTATATTGCATATTATTTATATATCTAACATACTGAATATGATTCGAAACAGTTGAACCTTCATATCCTATAAAATATTGAGCATTTTCACATATTTTTTTCTCTATTAAAAACTGAAAAACATCTTGTAATTTATTTTCAGATTTGAAATGTTCGACTAACTCATCAGTATATATAATATTATAATTGTCTTCTACAAAATTTTTTAAAAAATTACTATCTTTTCTATCTGTCATAACATATATTGGAATTGATTTATCTCTATTAATTATTTCCATTTTCTTCATAAATTTTTTATAATTTCCATCACAATGTAAATTAATTTTATCTTGAGAATGACGTAAATCTCCAAAACGAAAATGAACAGAAATATAATTATTTGGTAATTCTAATAAATTATAATTTTTATTAATCTCATTATTATACCCACTTACAGAATTACATATTCGTGACATTATTTCATAATTTTTATTAGTTGTATAAAAATTATAAAAACATCTACTAGCATTTGATTGATAGATTCTTATAACTCTATTTTTCCAAAATGAATTTTTTAAATCTAAAACATATTTTTCTCTACCTTGTAAAAAATGTTTTATATTTACATTATGATCTTCACAATTATGTAATTCTTTATCAACAAAAACTATTCTAGAAAATTTATTATTTAAAGGAAAATCTACTATTTCATCCGCTTTTATATTACTTTTAATTTGATACTCTGTATACGAATCATTACCTACAAACATAGAAAAACCATATTCTAAATGAGTTTTATATTCTTTACTTAAAAAATTTATAATATTCCCATAATCATAATTACATTGACCTTTATGACATAATGGAAATTTTATTAGTAAAATTAATTTTCTTTTAGTTATATTTGCAAGATATATACCCGTTTCTAACGAAAATAATTGATTATAATATCCAACACCACTAAATAATTCATAAATTAATACATTTTCATTCTCAATTATTTGAGACATTAATTAAACTGTATATTTAAAAATTTGTATCGAAATTTTAACTACTTTTAAAAAAATTGTCCAATAAATTACTTTCTTCTTCATAATCTTCCATTTTTTGTATTGGAATATTTAATGTACCGCTTTTTAAATTAATTGTAGATAAATCTCTTTTACATATTTCAAATATTTGTTTTTTATAATTATTAGAAGTTATAAATTCACCTCTTAATGGTACTTTATCATTTTTAAAAAATATTTTAAATAAATTATATATATTATAATAATTGTCAATTCGATTTATCATTTTTTCTCGAATCATCAATATTAACTCTTGTCTTTGATATTCAGATAAGTATTGAAATATATTATTTTTATTAGTATCATATAAAAGTTTTTGTACTGATTTTTTTTCTTTT
>Ga0163111_10002738_pt1 | contig 11270 bp, 7 predicted proteins | sample CRUFie1St18metaG_FD_109645 | JGI IMG/M metagenome (GOLD analysis project Ga0163111, IMG submission 109645) | Marine microbial communities from the Costa Rica Dome - CRUD Field 142mm St18 metaG | ecosystem: Environmental > Aquatic > Marine > Oceanic > Photic zone | place: Costa Rica: the Eastern... | reverse complement strand
CTTCACCCTATTGCGGATGGATCCTGTTGTGTTCATAATGTAATTCTGTATCTAAGCAACAGGTTTTATACTAATCTTTCAGCTTTCACCCTAGAATCAACAATTATCATGGAATGACCAAAATTATCGATTGGCGCCCCACACCGAGTGCATTGGGGCCCGATTGGGATCCCCAAATTTGAAATTTTATGGCGAGCGTGCGCACACGACCCTCTTTCGACCGTTGCTGGTTCGTAGCATTGATAAACAGATGCAAAATACCCGAATTGAGCAATCCGTCCTCACAAACACAAACTCTCTGTACGTTTGTTCCAAAGAATTATCCTCATTGATAAATAATAGGACTGCACATGCCCCATTAGACCCAGCAACGCCAAGTCAACCATCGCGATGAAGAATTCCAATCTCTTGGCGCTCTTCATCGTGTTCTTTCTGGGGCCAACTCTGTTGACGATTATGATTTTTCACTTCCAGAACCCACATGATCTACATGACAAAATAAAACTTGGGACCTTATCGATTGCGTCCGCGAAAGAGAATTTCGTGCTTGGGGTCAAAAAGAGGAATATGCCGAGCAATGATAATGGCGGAGACGAAAATGCTTTAAAAGAGCCGGTCGTGCCCGTCGAACTCGTCATGCCACAAGAAGAAATCGAATGGATTCGCCGCCGGAACCAAACATGGTGGAATTTCTATAATACGGATCGTGAAAAGCGAATGCGCGACAAACGATGGCACGCTGCCAATTCAGATACAACCCGCAACGAGATAAACCAAACGACCGGCTTCACCCAATACACAGAAGACAAGGAAGGGCCCTGGTTTGACTTCATGATTGCCGGGCATCCCAAGACCGGCACGACTACCCTGGTGGCCAATCTGGGTAAAGTCGCACCAATGAAGGTCAAAGATTTTTGCACCACTAGACCCTCGACCCTGCTTCACTATCTATTCGATGCGTGGCCTAGAAAATTCCCAGAAATTTTGGACGAACCTGACCGATATATTCCCGACCGAAGCCTTCAATTGTCGGGTTCTAAATGTCCACAATTTATTAGCAGTCCGGAACTCTTATCACGATACACGCTCTCTCATCCCCGTATGAAGCTGATTATTGGAATCCGCCATCCTATTGAGTGGTTCATTTCCTTTATTAGGATGGGTCACCACTCGAATTTGTACAAGCTCATGGAGCTCTGTCCTCATTTTCACAACATCGATCCTATAAGCGGAATTCCGGGAGGAGTTTCTAGCGATGTATCTCGTCATAAGCCTGGTTTTGAGAGATGTATCAATGAGTGCCGATGCGGTATTCCAATATGCTTCCATCGGTCTCGCCTTCACCTCGGGTTGGCAAGAATGGGGAAAACGCCATTGTCTTTCACCGAGCGGGAGCTGTTGGCTCCTGGAGACCCTGATGGCGGAGAAAATTTGTTCAACGCCGAGGTGAAGAATCCGGTTTTTCTCTACGACATGACCCAAATGAAAAGTGACTCGTACTGGGACGAGCTTGCTGCATTCTTGGGCCTTAGTTATATTCCTAATGTCCATTACCATGGCTCAAAGGGCCAAAAGGGTGGGAGCAATGTTACCCTCTGCACTCCCTATTACGATGAGTTCCGCTCAAAAATAATGGAGCATTCCTACAATATGTCCGTCTGGCTAGAAGATTATATTTTGCCGCTTGGTCTTGACCCCGATCGGCCAGACGTAGTTATTGCTAACACCGACACCTTTCGGGAACTGATCCGTTCCTACAAAAAGGATCCGTGTGGGCGTCTCGTAAGAAACAATGCAGATGCCAGATATATGTTGGATCCATCGCTTCGAGTTGGTGGCACCGAGAACTTTGAAATTCATTCTACCGAGATCAATAAATCTTGCAAGGCCGACTTTCCTCTGACAGAAGAGGAAGAGCAATCACGAAAGATGAAGCGCGAGGCCAGAAACCAAAAAAATGGTCCCCGCACGGGAGAAGGGAAAGAAACAAGAAAACAAGGTAGAGAAGACAAACGAGAAAAGCAGATAAAAAGAGAAAAACGACAAGAGCGTCGTAGGGAACATGGTGAAGTAAGCTCGGAAACACACAAGCGAATGGTTACAGAGGCCATTCGCCAGGCAGAAGAAGCAAGGCTTAAGCACGAGGCTCTCTCGGCTACACAATAAAGATCCAAGGTATTTTATTTTCGATATCTTGATTGGCTCGCGAGGTGTTGATTCTATTGAGGACTAAGTGTTAAAAGAATCCATCAGAGTAATTTACTATTAGCCAAAGTTTTCAATTGTATATATATATCCGATGAATGCATTCGTCATTTCTCGAAAATTGTTCCGTTATGTAGTCAGAGTCTAAATCAGCTTGGATACTGCCAAAAGGTGTATATCAACACCGACTGTCACACAAGGAACATTTACAGTATTGAAGTATTGATTTTTAACTTGCCATGTTAAATTTTGTGGCAGTATTGTCATCGTCACCACCGTCAAAATCATACAGCAAATCATTGAATGTAATTGGTTGCTTCTTTCTCAACCGAGATAGTAGTGTTTAGATGGGTCCTTGTTTCAACCAAATTTCAGACGATAGCTTGAATTTACGATACAATTGTGAGTTCTTAGCTTTGAACACTTCCTAATGATGTCTTGCAAGAAAAGATTCTTGGATCATCGAACGGCTTTACCTCCCTTAGTTTCATTTATTTATTCTCCACTGACTCCATCTCCATTCTCCGGATCGATATCAACTTTGTTCCTGTCTTGGCCAGGGAACCGCCCCTTAATGTTCTCAAGGGTAGCTGCAGATTTTGTTTTCATCTTGGTCATCACCTTTTTGATAGGATCCGGGACAGGTGGGAGTTTGATCGCTCCCGTCTCGAGGCCCTGTTGGATCAGACCAGCAATGAAACCAAGCACACCTCCAGCAATGATCAATGTTAGCTCGTCTTCTTCAAAAATTGGATGTAGGACTCGTTCGAATTTAGCCGGGCTCATAGCCTCCATTTGTACTCTTAGGGTTGTTTCAAGCTGCAGTGCCCTATCGACATACCTGTGCAGGCCATTGCTGAGGTGACCTGGAAGATTGGCTACTGCTGATCCAGTGACTTTACCAATAAGGGCTGGCGATGGGGCAGACAACCCACCTAGCCGGGAAAAGAGCCCTCCAAAAGTAGCAATATTTAATAATCGCTTCACATGTTTTCCCAGAACTTCCATAAGGGCGGGCTTAGTTGCTTCGTCGGTCAAAATAGAGTTCCAGATTTGCTCCGACGTGACAATCTTGTCGGCAAAGAACTTAGAAAATTCGGCTGCAACTTCCTTTTGCCGCTTTAGAAACATGCCCTGAATGACAAAAGGACCAACTTTTGTCGGATATACTGGCTCAAAGATCCACTTGAGGGCAAGCCAATTCGTCGCGAGACCAACGATCATCCCACCAATCGACAACGCCCAAGGATTATCCCAACACAAAGCAACAGCCATTTGGATCAAACCCAACATAAAACCAAACCATAATCCCGAGTTCGTGAGAAAGTCTAGCTCAACACGACCGACCTTTTGAAACAACTGCCCAAGCTTGGCCCGGTCCAAGACCATTTGATCGACAACGCAGTTTTCAAGAGAAAAAATGCGCTCGCTATTTTTGACGAGATCTTTGACGACACCAGTCAAAATCTGGACGTTGAAGAACTTCACAATCCCAGAGTACCAGCCACCGAAAACAGTCTTCCATAGACCAAGCGGAAAGGGAGCGGCGCCAGTCGTAGTGCTTGCCACAACGTCCTTGATCACTTCTTCTCCCAACTGAGGGACTGCTCCTGCCAAATGCCTCGCAACAATGCGCGGTTTCATTCGTTCAAAAGCCTCTGGGACTGTCAAAAGCTGACTGGTAACCATTTCCACTAAAGCCTTGGACATGGTCTTGGTTTTACAGGGTACAATTCCCTGCCAGCCTAGCAATCCGAGGGGAACCTCTGGCTTGCGCCAAAGTGGAATTCCCTTGAAATGAACGGGGTAAAAGATCATTTGGACCGCCAAGTAGTTCGTCAACCAGCCAACAAAGCCAGCAATGACCGGAATCAGAAGGTACGTCCCCGGTCTAGCCTTGAATTTGGCTACAGCGGTACGAAAAATGTTGGCCTTGGCAGCTTCGTCGCCGTCTTCCAGGGGCTTCGATGTCGTTGCCAGACTTGTGATGGGGTTTCTCTGAACCCGGGAATGATTTATAACCCAGGGAGACTTTCTGCTACTGGTCTTCTTGGAGACATGACCAGGCAAAACGGGGGACAGCTGAAAGGATTCAGGCGTGTGCAAGCCTCTTCTGTGGCTTTCGCGCGAGTATTCCAGCAATGATTGCGATGACGGAGTCATGGACGTCGAAGAGAAGGCATAAACGCCTTGGCTATCAAATCCCATTGCTAACAAGATAAACAATGAAGCAGTCATGGTTGAAAGGGTCATGCTTGTATACAATGATCTTTTCCTTTTACTATGCTGCCGTTGCGGTCCAACCTTTCTCACGGACGTCATCGTTCTACTTCTTTAGTCCTTTTCCGTTGGTCTTCAATAAATTTCCGAATGATTATATCTGCTTGAAAAGGATTAGCAAATGCTTTCGACGATACAAAGATTAGAACGGAATTGGTGTGAGTTTGTGTCAGAGGCACTGTATCTTTGATATTATCCAAAAGGACGAGAAGAGACTGAGTCGGTTTTGATTCTGACTTGCTGCTTCAACCGCGCCAAGAACTCTCGGTGCCGATTTTGGGAGCAAGCGCGCTGATGTTTGGATACGGGATGACGTACTTGCACGTAAAAAAGCGCCAAGTTCCATTCCTCTTGCTGTGGGGATGGGCACCCTGACACTCGTCCCAGCAACTGAGCTAGGAGCCCACCCACTCCATGGCAGAATATTCCTTTGCTGATCTGCAGAATGAAGGATCACAATTTGCAGTTTCACTTCAGCAGTAATAGGACGCCACAGACACACTGCTTTGCCCCAGGCAACATGGGGCCAGTGGCCCCAGCAGCAGCGCAGGAGCAAACAACCCTGGTGAGGCCCACTGCCCACCAATGGCTGCCACACCCACATGCATGCCAATGGGAGCAAGTTGATCCTGAATATAACCTTTCATAGTTGAAGCAAGGGTGGTTGCCAATGTGCTGTTGAGCATGCACCGTGGGCTCCCCCCCAGAGCACCAGTGGGGCCAGGAGGGGGGCGCCCTGGGCAGGGGGCCACAAGGGGTGGCATTGGCAGCAGGGGTGTGCCCCTTGATGGTGCAAAATCGATAAGAATCATCTTCAGAAATATTTTGGATGAAAAGTTTGTTTCGATCTATGAGGTGGTGTTTGATGAACCTGAGGAGGAGCATGCTGGTTGCGAGACACAGCAATTGCCTCGTGATCGTCTTCGTTTTGTGAAGAAATCGCTTTCTATGTCACAGCTAGTAGATGGCAAAAAGACGGACTGATATTGAACAGATACGCTACCATGATTTTATTCTTTTAACTTTAAATGGTTTTGCGACCATGCTTCAGTCCGAAATCTGCTATGGCAACTGCTGCAAATTTTGGGATGAAATAGTGACAAAAGTTTACGACCAGAAGAAACATGGCATAGAGAACCAAACCAATCATCTCGCGAAAGATCACGTGCTTTTCGCATCAATTGTTGTTTTAATTATCGTTTGTCACTTTGCAACGCATCTTTGTCACCGTTACAAGACGGCTATGAGAAATTGGAAATCAAAGGTGAATCTAATGGTCTGAAAAATCTATGCTGTTGATTTCTCCATACATTGATGCATAGACTGCAACAATCGAGCTAACCATAAATGCGGAATCATTCGTTATCGCACTATTCATAGATTCGATGTGAAACAAGGATAGAACGTAATGACTTGTAGTGATTGTTTATATTTTCAGAAATTATGTTTTGTATATATAGACCACAGACGGTGGGTGCGACAACACGAAATATAGGTAAGTGGAAATGGGCGATAAAACGCACGGTTGTAATATCGGAGTGTGTGTTTTGTGTATGTGTGATTCCATTCCAAATTTGGCAGATTTAGCAGCAGCCTCTCTTTTCTCCAGACCCTTTATTGGCATTGCCGCCTCCAAGACTGATCGATTGTCCCGCAAGAGATGGTGCCCCCTTGGCCTCTTCGGCCGCAACATTACGTCGGGACATCAATCGGTAGATTTCCGTAAGAATTCTCTGAAAGGCTGTGTCGACTCCAGAAGCATCCAAGGCGGAAGTTTCGATGAATGCCAGGTTGTGCTGTTCCGAAAAACTCATGGCCTCGTCCGTCTCAACCGCCCTTAGGTGGCGCAAATCGCTCTTGTTTCCGACAAGCATGACGACAATGTTGGCCTCGGCGTGGTCCCTCAGTTCTTTCAACCACCGCTCAACATTCTCGAAAGTTCCGTGCTTGGAAATATCATACACAAGGAGAGCGCCGACGGCACCTCGGTAGTAGGCGCTGGTAATCGCACGGTAGCGTTCCTGCCCTGCGGTATCCCAGATTTGTGCCTTGATGGTCTTTCCCTCGGCTTGGATCGATTTTGTCGCGAATTCTACACCAATCGTGGATTTGGATTCGAGGTTGAATTCGTTTCGGGTGAATCGACTCAAGAGATTGGATTTCCCAACACCTGAATCTCCGATCAAGACAATCTTGAACAAGTAATCGTACTCTTCGTCAACACGTGCCGCCATTGTGAACTATGTATACTATTGTGGTAATACTGCTTGTATTGTTGGTGCTTTTGTTGGTAGCTATGCAATGATCGATGTGTAGGTCAAGGCAAGGGTCTTTTATCAATGGGATGCAACAAAAACAAGCTTGGAAGTCATTCCGCTATCGTGGCAAATACTTTTGGTTTGCGCGTTGGAATTCGAAGGGGCAGCCGGCAGGTGCAACTCAACGGTCTGCTCGGCTCGTCATCACCCCAACCCCAACCCTAACCAAAACACGAGTGAATCACTTCGAACATTTTAAAGAAAATGATTCGATTCAATTGACTAAACAACGAGGTGAATGAAGTCAAACACATCACCCAAGCGAGAAGATCGATCTCCATCGTTAGTGCAACCAATAACGTGATCACTTTGGAATGTGTTCATCGGATATAGTTCAAGGCACTAGCAGCACAATGAAGTTTCGGTGTCAACAAAGTCATCACTGGAATTTCTTGTTGATCCTGCTCTTCATTTTGTCGACAGTGCAGTCCGATGCATTCATCCCTTCGAGTTCGAACGGTGCGGTTGGAAGGACGATAGATGCGCCGGGGTTCAGAACATTCTTTCCCTTTTGCTTAGCTGCCAAAAAGAAGAATAAGAAGAAATCAGGCGGTGGCGGATTCGGTGGTGGCGGTGCTTCCTCCAAGAGCACGGCTACGAAAACGAAAGACGCAACGATCATCAAACCCGTTCGAGCCGACAAAGACTCCCTCGAAGCCCAGTGGGATTCTTTTGCGGCCATTACAGATCTCGAAATTAAACCTATAGGCGATCCCAATGACGATGATTACGAACATTTTGAAGTCGCAGACGTTTTCGTACGAAGCGGAGGCGATGCCGACAAATCCACTGGCTGGTTTCGAATAGGAAAAGTCTGCACCTCTCAAGAGGCAACCTTGGAAGCGGCATTGACGCTTCAAAAAGGTTTGGTCTTTTGGACAGCCGTCCACATGCGCAGGGAGCTCATGGCTCTGGGTAAGGCGTCGGCAACCTCCCTCGAGCTGGGATATATCACCCCAGCCATTGTGTATATGGGATCCGAGACGGATGGACCGATGGACGAGGAAGAAGCGGAGGACTACCTCCGGATCTTTGATTCCAAGGCCCCCCCGGAAATTTTGCAAAAAGTAAGTGACCGACGATCAATCGGGTTTCGACCCGACTGGAATCCCCCCGGATTTACCTACAAGAGGAGGGAGAGCGCTGCAATGAAGGATAAGTCGAAAAAGTCGGCGAGCCGTCTGGAAGACGCCCTAGATGACTAAGCTATAAGTCTACTAGCCGTAACGGTATTTGGTTCTTTCTTTGCTAATGAAACTTGATGAGACATGGTTGATTTCATTGTCGCAAAACTTGCAGAGTGAAAAATTCATCTTTCTATTATAATTAATTTAAATTTAATAAGTAGTAATTCATTATGCCATGCATCGTTGAATATTTGAAAAATGGCATGGAAATGCTGCAGCCTCGACCACTCATGTGGCTATGGATTTCGCGGAGTGAATTTCATAGCCGGATACGGATCGGCAATGAGCATGAGCTTTTGTTTGCTCTTCCATTTTCTAGTGGGGCTCTGGACGGCTTCACCAGAATCCACCAACGAGATTTCCCAATCCTGCAAGAGACGTGCTGCTAACACCGTCATTTCGGCAATGGCAACGTTTGCTCCTAGACAACGGCGCTTTCCCCTTCCAAAGGGATCGTTCATGTAGGGATGGTCCAATGCAATCTCCGAGGGAGTGCCCTTTCGGGCAGCAACAGCTTCGGCAGAAAACCGTTCGGGGACAAATTCATGGGGGTTTTCAACGTATTTCGGGTCCATTGGGAGGCCCCTCAAGTTGAGGGCGGTCCTCTGGCCAGCGGGGATAAAATAGGACTTGTCTCCCGTAACGACAGTTATATCCTCTTCAAGGGTCTTGATCGTCATTGGAGCATTAGGAGTTAAGCGATGCGATTCGCGGAAACATGCCTTGAGATAGGTGAGGGACTCCATTTGCTCTACGGTTGTGACATCAGCGCCGTTTAGAGTCTCTTTCAGGTGCTTGGCCAGCTTGGTCTGAACATCGGGATTCGAAGCCATATTAAGGTAGAACCAACTCATAACATAGGCAGTGGTATCGACACCGGCCATGAGCAGCGGGGCTTGCGCCTCGGCAATCTCTTCATTCGAAAGGTTTTCACGGTTGACGAGACGTTCGATGTAGGAAGGATTTTCATACTCTGATGGGATGAACTTGTCTCGATTCAGTCCAACCTTTTCCTTGATTGCCGTAATTGGACAACCGCTACTTGATTCCTGATCTTCATCCTTGGAAGCCGAAAGTGTTTCTTCTTTTGACTCGTGCTTAGCCTTTGTGTTTACTGCCCTCTTGACCCGTTCCATGCCGCGTTCTGATGCAACGGAAACTGTCTTGTCCATGTTGACGACAAAATCCTTGTAAAGATCTGATCCCATAATCTTTTCCATAGGGTTTGTCATTAGAGTGCCGGTGATGTCAAAGGCCTTCTTTGTAGCCTTGACAAACTCGATGTCCTCGGGCGCAGCCTTTTCGGTATTGGTTGTTTCAGGTGATTCACCGTATAGGACAGCAGAGAACATATCAAAGGCTGCCCGTGATAAAAAGTCGGAAATGTGAAGGTTTTTTGTTTCGGTGACCTCCTTCCCAGCCACCTTGGAGATTTCAGCACAGGTGGTAGCGATGACCGGAAGATACGAGGCCCATAGTACATACAGATCAGGATTCACGTCGGACCGCCATTCTTTCCACTCAGGGCCTCGCTGCAGGGACGTGAGTGCGTAATCCATGTCGTTTTCTTTGTAGTACTCGGAGAAGGTGGTGACCGCTTCGGCACCCCCGATGGGAAATTTCCCTTCCTTCCGAAGAATCTGATCCAAGACTCGGGGATCGGAAAATATAAACTCATCGTCTCCCATGAGGGACATTCCGTAGACTTCGCCAAATTCCTTGTACATGCTTTCGTGGACTTCACACATTCCGTCGACGCCTCCCCGAGAAAAGAAATCCGGGAGCGTCCCAACGATTGGCCACTTAAATGGCATAGGAGGCTTGGAGATGATAGATTTGGGATTAGCTTGAGGGCTATTCCCGTTTCGAAAGGCATCAGTAGCGAGCACATTTAGCGAGAGAAGTATCAGAGTCGAGGATTGGAAAATCATTGTGAAATCGGGGTTTTATCCTTTCTCTGGGAGTAATTGGTATGAAATGTTTTGTTGTTTGTTGCAATCTAATTTTGTGAGGAACCGATGCGTCTTTCAGTTTTATTCGTGTTTTCACGTGAGTTTGAATGAATGCTTGGGTCCGAAAGGATTCAATATTGGCAATATTGCAATAGTTGTTGATTCAAGAACGCCGATGAGGAGAATAAAGTCGCAAGTCGCCGAGTAAATAGGAGCTTCAGATACAACTTCTCTACAAAAGTGGCTGAATCAACGGAAGACGACGCGACGCAACCACTTTCAGTCGTTGCAATTTTCGTTTGTCGCAACCACTTCTACTCGTACTTGTTTGGAATCGGTGAAAGAGAAGATTACAGTAACACGTATTTTGAGCGATAGCGAACAAATTCGAAGCAATGAAAGCTACCTTTTGATGGGGCTTAATGTGGCATTTTGTCATTCAAATAGATGTCCCAACCCCGCGCAGTCGTGTTCAAGTCGGCGAGGTTGAACTGTGAACTTTGTAGAATTTAGTACGGAGGATAAATTGTAATTGGTTGGATGTGGACGCGTTTCTTTTTCCGGTACTGCTTATAAAAATTAATTATTGTGCACGGAGAACAACACTCCGCTCAAAGTACGGGACTAGATCCATGTCTTGATCTTGGTTAGTGCAAGTCCGCAATCCAGCGGAATTTTGCAAATTGATCCACGAAAACAGAAACGTGCCTTGAAACAGATACTTTACCAAGGAATTCAAAAGAGCAAAAAGAATAATTTAACAGAAAAATTATATAGAGGTAAAACATTTACTGTATTATTTTTCACAACATGGATGGCAGCTTCAAGATGTCTATTGAAATGAACATAAAACCAAGCTTGGAGAGGAGAAAAATAAATAGGCGTCTTTGCAAAATAGAAAAACGACAATGGTTATTTGCAATCCTCTCAAATACCAAAGCGATGCTGACGCATGATTCCACCCTTCTGTCCCTCCTGGCGTTTCAATAGATTCCTTAAGGACCTGTTGCTTCCAACAATGCTATCTCGACCGATGGGTGATGGGGGCTGTTGCGATACTTTTGGAATGACCATCGCAGGTTCTGCAGTGATCAAATTTTTCTTCCCACCAGAAAGACAAGTGGGAAGATAAGCTGCCTTATGACAATCGACCAACCATCTTCGGAACTCCTCTCGTTCCATCCACGAGTCTATGCCCTCCTGTTCTTCTTGATGAGATCTATTCAGGCTTCCGGTGTATCGGAGCGACGCGTCGAGGAAGGGTCGTAAGAATTTGTCTTGAATGATGCTATTATAAACTAGGGTCGGAACGATACAAATTCCAGCGG
>Ga0163111_10002737_pt1 | contig 11276 bp, 10 predicted proteins | sample CRUFie1St18metaG_FD_109645 | JGI IMG/M metagenome (GOLD analysis project Ga0163111, IMG submission 109645) | Marine microbial communities from the Costa Rica Dome - CRUD Field 142mm St18 metaG | ecosystem: Environmental > Aquatic > Marine > Oceanic > Photic zone | place: Costa Rica: the Eastern... | reverse complement strand
TTTTTTTTATTATTTTTTTTCTTATTATTTCTTATCATTTTTACAAAATATGAAACAACAGTAAAAAGTTATTATTGAAATATAATAATTAACATATTTAGATAGTGAAATCAATCATTTTTTAACGAATACAAGACCATACATAATATCATACATAATATAATAAGTGTCAATAATAGTATAAAATAGATTATGCTTTATTGAACATCGAAATACTTATAATTTTTTTTCTTCCATTTTTCAATATATTTTTTTTTAGAGTTTGTCATATTTTCTTCAGTCAATTTATGTTTTCGTAAATGTTTAAATAAATTTTTTAAGTACTGTACTAGTATTTAAATATTTCTTTTTTGCGAACGCTTTTGTTAAAAGCGTAGTTTTGCGTTTTTAAATTGATGTAAATAATTAACAATTTTATTAAATAATGAAAGGTATTTCATTTTTTGGTAGTGGTGGTTTATTGTTTTATTATGTAGGAGTCGCACAATATTTGCAAGAAAATTATGATTTAGAAGAAATACAATATAAATGTGTAAGCGGTGGTTGTTTATCTGCGATTTTATTAAGTACTGGACTACAAGTATCCGAATTATGGGAGAATTGCATTATACCATGGATTACTTTAATGAATCCAGATAATAATAGTATTTGTAATTTATTGTCTGAAAATTCTATGAAATTTTTATTAGAAAAAATACATGAGTTTTTAGATTTACGTAAAATAAATGAACATGATATTATAAATACTATTAATAATAAATTATCTATAAGAGTTACAAAAATAACATTATTTGGAACAGAACAATTGTACATAAACAAGTGGGATTCTTTAAAAGATTTATTAGATTGTGCAACATGTTCTTGTTGGATACCAGGAATTTTCGGTAATTTAGTAAAACATTATAAAAATGAAATTTATATTGATGGAGGATTCCCAAAATCAATAGATGATTCGGATTCAGATTGGTTAAATATCAAAATAGATAGTTTTCAAAAAATATCTCATGAATTAAAATTATTTTTATATATATCATCATTATCAACTTTATCTAATAAAAAAGTGGCAACTGAATTATATAATTTAGGATATACAGATTCCAAAAATAATTCAGATTATTTTAATTCATTGAAAACCAAACAATGTGATAAAAACGATTAAAATTATTATTTAAATTCAATAAACTTATGAATTAAAAATAAAGTTGAAAATGTTATTCACAGTTGTTGGAATGTTTCTAATGTGAAATATATAACTGCGATGATTTATACTACAACTAAGTCTTTTTGTATAGAAGATAATGCTACCACAATTATATTAATAATGTGCCGGGTCCCAAGTCTGAAATAATAAAGCTACAGAGGGAAAGTTTAGTTTTAAATTGTTTTTTATTAATTGAATAATATATACTAAAAATCAAATAAATTTGTAAAATATTTGTTAGAATTTATTCTTTAATTACTACAGCCTCTGTATCGTATTCATTTTTGATTTCTGTACCATCTTTAAGATAATATACAACTGGTTCCTTTTTTTTAGTTCGTTTACATTTATATTTGTAAAGTTTATCATTATTGGATCCTCTTGTAATTTCTTTCATTGTCACATCCAAAGTACACTGACCCTTTATATCTTTTTTATTACAAGCAATCGAAAACGCTACTTTTGCCTTATCCATAACGGTTTGTCCTACTTTCATAACATATCTTCCACCTTCTGCTTTGGTTTTTTTGTGTGTACCACTTTTATTATCTTGACCAGATTTTCGCATTTCAACAACTGTGAAAACTCTTTCGCCTTCTTTTAATACCATTTAATATTTGTTGAGAAAAAAAAATATGATAATAATATTTTAAATAAAGACTACAGGATGATATATGTTTTATAGTTTAAAATATATATTTTTAAATCAATGTGTATACGGATTATACAGGATATATATTTTAAAACTATAAGGATATACAGGATATAATTTTTAAATATAATAAGTATTATTTTATAAAAAGTATTATATTATTTATAATTATGACTATTCATAATGAATTACAATCAAAACTCAATCAATATTTTCATAAAGGATTATTTAATACAATTTTTTATGGTTCTAAAGGAAGTGGAAAACATACATTAATTTTAAATATGTTAAATTATGGACTTGAGAAAAATGAAATAGAGAAAAAAATATATTGGGAAAATGGTAATTTAGTATTTTATTCAACATCTCGTTATATTCGTTTTGATGCTAAAGATTGTAATAAAAAACACACAAATTTAGTAAAAATAATTGAAGAAATAAGTAGAACTAAAAATATATCAGATAAATATAATAAAATTATATATATAAGATATTTAAATTATTTAGGTAGTCAACAAGACGCGTTTCGTCAACTCTTAGAAGATACATATACAACATGTAGATATGTTTTTACTTGTCGAAATATAGATACAATTGATAAAGCATTACATTCTAGATGCCTTTTGGTCAGAGTACCTTCCCCATCGAATGATAATTTATTAACTCTTTTGCCAGATACTCTAACTTGTTCTAAAGTTATAGACAATTTTTTGGAAATATCTCAAGGAAATATTAGTACTTTTAAAAATTTAATTTTATTATATCAAAAAGCATCATGTAATAATACAACCATGGAATTATTTGATTTTGATATATACTCAATTATGGCCAAAAAAATTCAAAATGAATTACATAATACTGATACAATGTCAAAAATAAGTAAGTTGGCTGAAAAATATCATTATAGTGAATTATCTATATTAGATATATGTCAAAAAATGGAGAATATTTCTGAAATATCAGAATTTATTAAAAATTATTCAATAATTATGAATCCGACTTCATTTGATACAATATCTTTGTTTACTAATATAGTTAATTGTCAAAATAAAAATGTTTAATAATCAAAAATGCGATTTACTTAATATTTTTTAATTTATTATTTTAATATGGATGCATTATTAATTGGATCAAGTTTAGCAGCAAGCGGAATGCTTTTAAATTCAAATGATGTAGATAAAAACAAAGAATCATCAAATATTGATAAAAATAACGATATTTTTGATAATCATATTTTAGATTCCAAATTATATGAAAGACAAGTTATGGATAATCATTTGAAAAAAAAAAATATGATTCAGAATCGACCAGAAACAATAAGAAGTACATCAAAAAGAGATGAAAATTTTTTATCTTTGTCTGGAAATATGATGAATAAAGAGGATTTTACACATAATAATATGCAACCATTTTATTCGGGACAATTGAAACAAAATATTAAAGGTAATGATAATATTTTAGAAAAATTCACAGGAACTTCTGACATGTATATTTCTAAGACTGAAACAAATCCATTATTTAATCAATACAAAGAAAATATTCATGGTACTCAACCAATTAATGAAGATATTAAATATAGATATAATGCATCTCATTATCATCAAAATGTTCCCGCAATTGAATCTGTCAGAGTCGGACCAGGTTTGAATAAAGGATATACATCTACACCTTCCGGTGGTTTTCAGCAAAATGATGCTTTACAAGTAGCAGCTAATTCTCAACCAAATATTGATAGTTTAAGAGCAAAAAATAAACCAAAAACAACTTATGAAGGTAGAGTAGTTAATGGCTTTATTGGTAGTAGGCGTGGGTTGACTCCAGTAGTTAATCAAAATCGAGTTGTGCGATATCATAAATTTGGAGAACCCAGATTTAATACATCAGTTGTTCAAAGTAAAGAAGCACGCAGAGAAAATTACATTAATAAAAATACAAACAGACAGAATACATTATATTCACATACACCAAATGCAAACCCATCAATTGTAAAAAATCACGAATCAACTGAAGCATATCAAAATCAAACTACAAATAAGCAGTCTTTAACAAATTTTGGATTTAGAAATGCAAATAATACAAACTTAGAATCCAAAGTTATAGTACAATACTGCTCAGATGTTCGAAAATCGGATGTTAAAGATAATTCGTATACAGGTATGATGAAAACGGCTGTTCAAAATTTAATATTGCCTGTACAAGACGTATTAAAAACAACTATTAAAGAAACAAATATTCATGATACTTCTGCAGAACGTAATTTTTCATCAATTCAAAAATTAAATAAAATGTATAATTTAGATGATGCAAGAACAACTTTGAAAGAACAATTAATACACAATAATCAAAGTGGTAATATAGCAACATCAAAAAATATACACAATTATGATTCTTCTGATACTGCTAAAACAACAATTAAAGAACAATTTATTCATGATAATAGAATGGGACCAGTAAAACAATTGAAATTTACAGGTAATTTTGAAAATAAAGATAAAATGAAAACAACCGCACGTGAAACATTAAAAGAATGGATTACAAACACAAATTTAACCGGAAATGTAAGAAACTCTACAGTTGATCTTGAACCATTAAAAACTACTATTAAAGAAACTCTTAATGAACAAAATAGAAAAGGTATCGCAACAGTTAATAAAGGACAAGCATATACTACAAATATGATCAGCGCTCCAAATACTAGCAGACAAGAACTCGCAAATAATGAAAACTTTGGTCAAATGCATAATCAAGCTCATGGTGCATATACAGTTAAAAATGTTGTTGCACAAGATACAGTAAGACATGAATTGTCAAATAAAGAATATTCGGGTAATATTGAAGGTGAAGTTAAACCAACGTCATATTCAGATATATATAATGCTACATTAAACGAATTAAAAGAAGATATCTCAAAAGGAAGAGAACCAACAAAATCAGGCCAGAAAACATTTTCACATATATCAGAAATAGGTGAAGTTGATATTAAAGAAAATTTAGAAAATAGAAATAATTTAAATGTAAATCCTTTACAAAATACAACCTTAGATTCAAAAGATTTTAATATTTCTTCAAATAATTGTTTAGAAAATAAAAATAATAATAGATTAGAAAATACTGATTTAGAAGCTTACAAACAAAATCCTTACACTCAAGCATTAAATTCTACATATTAATATTAAAATATTAATATTAAATATATATACATAGATAATAAAAATACAAATACAAATACAAATATAAATACAAATACAAATACAAATATTAATACTATGAATACTATAAATACAAATACAAATACAAAAATAAAAAAAAATATAGATACAGATACAATAAATAGTAATTTAGAAAAACCAAAATTACAACGTAGTATAGCTTGGAATCCATATGAAATAAATAATGTATCTACATCAGATAATAAAAATAATTTATCTGCATCTGATATAAAATATCCTTTTTCATTGAAAAATAAAAAATTATAATTTTAAATATTAAAGCGTTTATTCAACAAATTGAAATTTTTTCTTTATAAAATTTATTTACATATTCATTAATATCTATTTTTTTATTTTTTAAACTTTGTAATGTCATTTGCCTGAATTTACCAAAAAAAGGTCTATCATGAACACCTATTACACACCAAGCAGTTCCTGCATAGCCACCACTTGAAGAACCATCCATTTGATATTTATCATTTAAATAATTTGAAATATCTAGTGCAATTTGTCTATTTTTACACCAATCTGTAATTTTTTTGCTCCAATACATTCTCATATATCCTTGCATATAACCAGTATTAACTAATTCATATTGACAAGCATTCCAAATTATATCATTTGTTTTAGCACATTCCATTTCTTTTAAAGTATATATTTGTTTTTTTGATGTTTCATTGTTCATTAACTTTAAAGACCAATCCCAAGCTGCACTATTTGCAATTGTATAATCTTTATAAAAACAAAAATTCTCAGCAAGTTCTCTACGAACAAAAATTTCTTCAATATATTCTTCTATATTGTTTTTTAAATTTGAATCAGATATTTGTTTCAATAAATATACTATTTTTTGTACACTTACTAATCCATAATTAATATAAATAGACATATTTGATTGAACTTCTTTTGTAGGATCATTTCTATAATTATATAGTTTTAAATTCGTTTTAACAAAGTTATTAAATCTTTTCATTCCATTTATATAACCTGTTTTTGTTTTTGTTACAAAAGAATCTTTAATAAATGGTAAATTCTCTAATTTTGGTAAAGTATTACTGGATTTTATAAATTCTTGTTTATATGATGTATAATTTGGATAATTTATTAAATATTTAGTAGCTTTTGTCCAAAGTTTATTTCGAATTGTTCTAGCCATATATTCCGCTTTTTCAGATGTAATCCATATTGGTACAATATTACTAGAATCTATTTGAATAAATTTAACATTTATTTTTGATGCTATATTTTTATCACAATTAACTGCTGGTATTGTTGGTTTTAAATCTGTAATTACCAGTACTGCATTATTGAAATCTGATTCAAAAGTTTCTAACGGTGTATTGCCTATTTTAAAATTAAAAGGTATACCATGTTTATTTATATTTTTTTCAAAATCACTCAATGATTCTAATAAAAAAGCTAAATGTCTTTTTGATGGATAAATAATACAATATTTAGATGGTATATTATTTTTATGTAAAGTTTTAGGTAAGAAATAAAATACTTTAATTGGTACATTATATTGTTTTGCAAATCTAATTGCTAAAATAAAACTCCAATTATCTTGAAATCGAATATCTCTCTTCAAATATAAAGCTATATATTTTCCAAAATTATTTTCATTTTTTGAATTCAACATTCGACATCTGTCTAAATCCATATAATATATAATAATTCTAATTTTATACTATTTGTTATATTTAGTTATAATTATTGTAATTATACTTAATTTACAATAATATTTCATAGTTATAGCTATAGAATAATTGTGAATTCTTAAAAAATACTTGATAATACATAATATGAACCTAAAAAAAAACCACAAATTCGAAATGGATAAGTTGCATATATTTGCCAAATATTTTGCATTACATTTTTAAATAATAATATATTTGCACTCATTATACGACTACTATAATTCGGGAAATTGCAAATATATCTGATAGTGTTGTCTGTTTTGTAAATAGCTTTTCGGTTATATTCAAAATTTCGATATGGTTGACTTAACCAACTGATTTTTCTAACATTTTTTCTAAGAACTACTTTAAATTTTTTTTGTAACTTTTTATTAATATTAAAATAAATCGATCTATATGTAAAATTCGAAGAACAAATACAAAATCTTGAAAACATATTATAAATAATATAATTTGTTTTATATTAAATATGTTCAAAAAAAATTAATTAAAATTTATTAAAAAAATCCTTCTGTCGCTTTAGTACTCCGGACTTAGGACCCGGCACATTATATTTATTAATGTGGTGACATTACTTTTTTTTGTTTATATTTTTTTTATTTTTTTTCTTTTTTATTTTTTATATTTTAATAATCTTCTTCATCTGATTCATTATTCAATTGTTCTTGACTTCTATAGTACCTTTCCCGATATCTTTCTGTATCTGAATCATTCTCATAATCGGAGGTATCATATTCTGGATCTATATCATCAGAATCACGATTCGACTCGGAAAACATATAATAACATTTGTACCACATATCCTCATTCTCTATGAGACTACTCTCATCCCATTGATGTATACCCCTTTGATTTAATTGTTTACAACAATAAAACATTTTTCTCATATTTGTTACCTTTGATACATCCCATTGAGAAATATCTTGATTGAAAGTTGTACGATTTTTAAATAAACTATTCATCTTAGTTACGTAAGAAACATCCCAATTATTTATTGTTCCATGAATTGCAATAATTTTTTTTTTATAAAAACTATCTGTTAAATATAAGTCTACAAGATCATGGATACTTTTATTTGTTATTTTGGGAATAAATTCATCTATAATAGTTAGTAATTCGGTTGGTAATAAATCAATATCAATATTTATTGACAATTTATCTTTTAATATATTAATTGTATTATCATTTGTAAGTATATCATATTGACAAAAATCACTAAGTTTATTTTTTTTCCATCCATATTTGCTATCTTCTGAAATAGAAGAACATGAATCAGAAGAACATGAATCTTCATTATCTGATACCCCTTCAAATAATGGAGTATACTTAATATATTCCATATTTCAAATGGATTATAATTAATATTAATATTCAATATTATTACAAAAATATTAATTAATCAATTATGAATAATTAATATAAATTATAATTCATTTTTTTATAATTTGATTTATATTGAGTTATTCCGCAAGATTCATTTCTTTATCATATTCATGAAAAGCAAGTAATGCAGATGCTTTTTTATGAGGATGAAACATATAATCTTCTGCTAATTGAAATGCTGTTTTTCCTTTTGGATTATAGAAATAGCATTTTATATTTGTATTTGCTCCAGCTTTTAATAATATTTTTATAGCATATGGATTATTATCATCTGCAGCAACATGAAGAGCAGTTAGACCATTATTATTAAGCATATTAATATTTATTCCTTTTTCTATTAAAAGATTTATTATAAGTTCAATATTTGGAGTATGTTTTGATATTTTTAAAACAGCCAAATGTAAAGCAGAATCTCCATTTATATTTGTTATATTTATATTTATATTTTTATTTTCTAATAATTTTTTGACTATTTCAAAATATCCTTTTGATGTCGCATATATTAGAGCAGAATTACCACGAATATCCTTTAAGTTCGGATTTGCATCATTATTTAATAACAAATCAATCATTTCTATATTAATTATATTATATGATTTTGATAAACTAATAAGAGCAGTTGTTCCAATATGATTTTGTGTATCTACATTTTCTTTAGAGTTAATAGCTAATTTTAAATTTTCTAAATTATTAGATTCCGCAGCATTCAATAAATTAGAATTAATATTTTGAAAATTATTAATCATATCGCAAATTTGTATTTTAATTTATTTAATTTATTTAATTTATTTGTTTAAATAACAATTTAAATCATTTTTATAAATAATTCAGGGTATATTCAAAAAATTTGTTTAATAATAATTCTATCCATATAATTATACCAAATTTATAGAGATATGCTCCGATTTTTATTTTTTTAAATATTTTAACAATAATTATTAGTTTCTTTTCTTTGAAATTGTTTATTAATAATATTGAATAAAACAAAAAAACAATATAAAGGATTAATTATAAATTATATTAAGAAAAAAAAATTTTTTCTTCATTATTAATACTGACAGCATGCCGGAGTGGTTAACGGGATCGCCTGCTAAGCGATTGGGCTTCGCCCGCTTGAGTTCGAATCTCAATGTTGTCGAGTTATTTTGCCTTTGTGGCTCAATGGATAGAGCATCGGACTTCTAATCCGGGGGTTGTGGGTTCGAGTCCCATCAGAGGTACATATTTTTTGGGGGATTAGCTCAGGGGTAGAGCGCCCGCTTTGCATGCGGGAGGCCATGGATTCAAATTCCATATTCTCCACAATAATATTTCTTTAAATATTTTCATATTTAATTGATTCTATTTACAATTAAATAAAAATGATTATTTTTTTATTTATTATCTTTTTAATAAAAAGACTTGAATAAATAAAAGTTAAATCAGATGTTTTTAATTTAAAATACGCTTTTGTTTAAAGTGTTATCAAAACATATTTTTGTGGAATCTTTTTTCAAAAGGTATATAAAAATGACTAAAATAATAACTTAACTTCAACAAATTAAAAACAAGCAAAAATAACTTAAAATTAAGTAAAGATGTCATTTACAAATAATGATATGCTTAAAAAGTTAGAAAAATTATTGCCGGAAAGTATTAATAATCAGTCAGTACCAAAAGATATACTAGGTATTATAGATGAATATATTCCTACACTAAATGATAAAAACATACATCAAGTTGTAAAAGATTATTTATCATTGGGAAATCTAAAACAACAAATAATTAACACTTATGGATCAATAAGAGATTGGAATGTTTCTCAAGTAACAAATATGAAAAGCTTATTTGCACACTGTAAAAATTTTGATGAAGATATTTCTAGTTGGAATGTATCCAATGTGAAAAATATGAAAGCAATGTTTTCATATGCAACTTCATTTAATCAAGATATTTCTGGATGGGATGTATCTAATGTTAAAAATATGTTAGGTATGTTTAGCGCTGCAGAATTATTCAATCAACCTCTTAATAATTGGAATGTGTCCAATGTTGAAGACATGACTGGTATGTTTAATTACGCAAAAGATTTCAATCAACCTCTTAACAAATGGAATATATCCAATGTGGAATATATGAATTATATGTTTTCCGATGCACATAAATTTGATCAACCACTTAACGAGTGGGATGTGTCCAATGTGAAAGATATGAAATGGATGTTTTCAGGTGCAACATCTTTCAATCAACCTCTCAACAATTGGAATGTGTCGAATGTTACAAATATGCATGGTATGTTTATGCAAGCTACTAGTTTTAACAAAAATATAAATAATTGGGATGTGTCAAATGTTATAGACATGTCATATATGTTTTACAAAGCAAAATGTTTTAATATACAAGAAAATGCTCCATGGTATATTGAAGATGAAATCAGATGATGAATCAAATGATGAATCAGATGATTATTAAAAAAACAAAAAATAAAAATAAAAAACAAAGAAAAATAATACCACCACATTAATATAAAATTATGTGTCGGGTCCCAAGTCCGAAATAATAAAAGCTGTAGAGGGTTTTCTAAATAAAAATAAATAATTATTTTTTTATTGAATTTAAATAAAAAATTTATCTGCAGCTTTAGTATTCCTGACTTAAAATCCGACAATGTATATTTTTTATTTTTTATATGTAAGAATATGTGTATATTATATAATATAATAATTTATATATTAAAGTAATATTATCAAATAATGTATATTTGTAATTGTTGTAATTATTCGACTGCCAGTTCTGCAAATTATAAACGTCATTTGGAAACATCAAAACATAAAAAATTATTCAATGAATTATCAGAACAATCTGAAACAAATAACAAAGTATTATTATCAATCATATCAAGAATGGAAACTACAATCAATAAATTACAAGATAGAGTAACTGATTTAGAAAATTCATTATCTAAAAAACAAAATACACAAACATATGAATCAAAAGGTTCGATGATTGTTAATAACAATAAAATAGGAACTATTAATCAAAGTGTAAATATCGAAATAAAATGTTTTGGAAATGAATCAATTGAACATATTAGTGATGATGTTAAAAAAGATATTTTAAATTCACCAAATATGGCATTAAGAACATTATTAAAA
>Ga0163111_10002736_pt1 | contig 11278 bp, 10 predicted proteins | sample CRUFie1St18metaG_FD_109645 | JGI IMG/M metagenome (GOLD analysis project Ga0163111, IMG submission 109645) | Marine microbial communities from the Costa Rica Dome - CRUD Field 142mm St18 metaG | ecosystem: Environmental > Aquatic > Marine > Oceanic > Photic zone | place: Costa Rica: the Eastern... | reverse complement strand
TAGCCTCGCGTAGCTCAATGGGAGAGCGCCGCAGTATGTAATAGCGGGTCGCAGACAGAGTAAAAGCTGTCACGCTTAGGCCTAGCATCCGAGTGTAGGTTCGAATCCTGCCCGAGGCTCCAGTATCCAAACAATTCTTCATTTGCTCTCATAGCTTAATAGAAAAGCACAACGTTTTAGTTGGAAGATGTAGGTGCAAGTCCTACTGAGGGCTCCAAGAGTGCCGTAGAGAAGTGTTACTTCGCTTTACCCGCGAGAAATACGGGTTCGATTCCCGTTCGATCAAGAATCGGTCGTCTAATGGTAAGACACTAATTACACACTTCTCGCCTATTGCCTCTTTTCACTAGCCTCGCGTAGCTCAATGGGAGAGCGCCGCAGTATGTAATAGCGGGTCGCAGACAGAGTAAAAGCTGTCACGCTTAGGCCTAGCATCCGAGTGTAGGTTCGAATCCTACCCGAGGCTCCAATATCCAAACAATTCCTCATTTGCTCTCATAGCTTAATTGGAAAAGCAACAGACTTCTAATCTGTTAGATGTAGGTTCGAGGCCTACTGAGAGTACTAAGAGTGCCGTAGAGAAGTGTTACTTCGCTTAGGGTGCGAGTTATGCGGGTTCGAATCCCGTCCGATAAAATCGGTGGTCTAATGGTTAAGACGCTTTTCACACTTCTCGCCTATTGCCTCTTTTTCATCAGCCTCGCGTAGCTCAATGGGAGAGCGCCGCAGTATGTAATAGCGGGTCGCAGACAGAGTAAAAGCTGTCATGCTCAGGAATTGCATCCAAGTGTAGGTTCGAATCCTACCCGAGGCTCTTAACATTTAACAGCGGAAGTGGTCCAAAGGCAAGACATCTCCCTGCCAAAGAGAAGATTGCGGGTTCGAATCCCGTCTTCCGCTCCAATTGTAATAACAATTACCTATTGCTTCTGTAGCTCAAAGGCTGAGCAATCGATTGTTAATCGATAGGATGTAGGTTCGAATCCTACCAGAAGCGCACCCTAAATTATGTATTAGCGGGGGTAGCCTAACGGTAAGGCATCTCGTTTCCACCGAGAAAATTGCGGGTTCGAATCCCGTCTTCCGCTCCATCCTTGTTAGATTTTTCAAAGTTTATGAATGCTTCTGTAGCTCAAAGGCTGAGCACCCGACTGTTAATCGGTAAGATGTAGGTTCGAGTCCTTCCAGAAGCGCACAGACAGAGCTTCTTATGTAATATTGCATAAACGGTTCATTACAAGACCTAAAACGCGTGAATGGCTGATTCTCTTGTTCTTTGACATGAAAATGTATCTCGGTTTATTTCATACACTTCCTTGTGCAAGTGGTCGAATGGCTAAGACATCAGACTGCAAATCTGAAAATTGAAGGTTCGAATCCTTCCTTGCACTCCATGTTAATTTTTATTGCAAAAAGTATAAAAAAAACCTCCTTTTAGTCAAATCTTTTAGTAACTTTTAATCGTTTACTATAGAAAGGAGGACACACATGTTTTTTGCCAATATTCACAATCAAAAATAGGGAATCTAGTTTGTAACCTTACTATCTATATTCGTTATAATAATAAGTCCACATAAGCTATATACCCAAGTAAAAAGTTGACCTGCGACGTTCCAAAGCCGTAATCTCTGACGGTAATTGACTCTTCCGCTCTGTGCTTTTTAATCCATTAACACTTAAAAGCCAACTACTATGAAAACGCTTAATTGTAAAGTTTTGACCCCGCAAATGAAGCAGGAAGTGTTGAATACTCTTATCTTCGACGGAAAAATCCGCGCAATTAAAGCATACCGACAGTATGTAGATTGTTCCCTACGAGAAGCTAAGAATATGATCGAGAAGATGGGGAAAATGATTCAGCCTGGTCAAGCGACTGGTGCTTAATATATGAGAGGAAACCCATTTACTACCCAAGCTGGGTAATCCCAATATGTACAATGTACGACCACTATCTTCTATAAATCCGTAAATGGGTTTCCCTCTTTAAATTGTCCAGTAGCTCAATTGGCAGAGCGTCGCACTCTGAATGCGAAGGTCGTAGGTTCGAAACCTACCTGGACTGCTATTCCTTTATCTATTCAATTATTCATTTATAAACTGTCCAGTAGCTCAATCGGGAGAGCATCGCACTTTGAATGCGAAGGTCGTAGGTTCGAAACCTACCTGGACTGCTATTCCCTTATCTATTCAACTATTCATTTATAAACTGTCCAGTAGCTCAATCGGGAGAGCATCGCACTTTGAATGCGAAGGTCGTAGGTTCGAAACCTACCTGGACTGCTACTGCCCACTCAGTGGATAAACCGATTATACATTTTCATTTCAAGGCACAACAGAACTCGTCTTCAATATTGTGGAACAAATAAGATTAGCATACGTCCTTCTTTGGATAGATGTCTACTATCAACGTATAAAACAAGCAAGTGACAATTGTATGACTTAACATATTAAATTGATGAAATCATGACAAATGTACTAGTACTAAATCAGGACTACCAGGCAATCAGCCTGTGCGATGTAAATCGGGCTTTGGTACTGGTTCTTATGAAAAAGGCGGAAATGGTAACCGATGTAGAATCTCGTAGGATTCGAAGCGTGAACCGTGAATTCCAGTTCCCCTCGATCATCAGGCTTTACCAGTATGTAAACCTGCCCTACCAGAAAGTTCGTCTGACACGACATAACATCTTTAAGCGAGACGGCAACAAGTGCGTCTACTGTGGAAACACAGAGCGCTTAACGATTGACCACCTTATCCCTCGTGCCGATGGAGGTCGTACGACTTGGGATAACCTCGTGACAGCGTGCGAGAAGTGCAATGCACAAAAGGGAAAAATGAGTGTGGAGCAAGCAGGATTTTCCTTGGATTATCAACCTTTCCGACCTAGTTTCATCATGTTTTTGAGTAACTTCTCTAAGGTCAATGAAGATTGGAAGCCATTCCTGATGATGACATAAATAAGGGAGTAAAATCTCCCTCCACATTCCAGAAAATGAAAGGACAATATAACGATGATCCCATCTAGTGATGTCCTTTCATTTTTCTTTGTGCAGTCTTTTGTAAAAGTCTATCGTTATTATATTTTGTTCTATTACCTCTTACAAAACCCTCATAAAAATCATGGGAAAGTTTAAAAAGGTTCATGCCCTTCGAATCGGAATTCCAAAAGGAAAAGCCCTTAAAATTGCGCTCCGAATCATGCATGAAAAATATCCAACTGAATCCAGAGAATTCAAATCAGAACTTTTAACCAATGTATATAACCAACCCGCAAATTTCATATCACATGAGCACCTTGCTCCACTAGCCAAAGTATTACTTGGCGAAGATGGAAGAGCAGCCTTTGAAACGCCTCTTAAACAAGAAAGTTTATTCTACAAAATATATGGGCCTGAAGGAGTAGACCAAGGCTCTATAGACCAAATGAATGTTGCTGCACGATTGCCGATTTCTGTAGCAGCTGCCCTAATGCCTGATGCACATGTAGGATACGGTCTTCCTATTGGAGGCGTATTGGCTACAGAGAATGCTGTCATCCCATACGGAGTTGGTGTCGATATAGGATGTCGTATGTGTATCTCTGTATACAACCTTTCCGATAAGTTCTTGAAGCGCAATCACTATCAGCTCCAACAATACCTAATGGAAAATACGGTATTTGGTGCAGGAAAAGGCTTTGATAAGCCAATGGATGATGAAGTATTGGATCGGCCAATCTTCAATGAACTGACTATATTAAAAGGCTTAAAGGATAAGGCATGGAGACAAATCGGGTCTTCTGGAGGAGGTAACCACTTTGTTGAATTCGGCTTGGTCGAGATTACAGATCCTACAAATGAGTTCAATGTCCCATTAGGTACTTACCTAGCCGTCCTTTCGCACTCAGGTTCACGAGGCCTAGGAGCAAATATCGCGACGCATTATACGAAAGTAGCGAGAAAAACCACTCTCCTTCCGAAGGAAGCACAACATCTTGCTTGGTTATCTCTAGATTCAGAGCAAGGTCAAGAGTACTGGGAAGCAATGAATCTAGCAGGTGATTATGCTTCTGCTTGCCATCATCAAATCCATAAAAGAATGGCGAAATCTCTTGGAGAAGAGCCTCTATTTATTGTAGAAAATCATCATAACTTTGCGTGGAAGGAGCAATTGGCTGATGGCCGAGATGTGATTGTTCACCGTAAAGGAGCAACTCCTGCAGGAAAAGGAGTATTAGGAATTATCCCAGGTTCTATGACAACCCCTGGATTTATCGTGAGAGGAAAAGGTAATCCTTATTCGATTAATTCAGCTTCTCATGGAGCAGGACGGGTACTATCTCGAAGAAAAGCTAAGCAGAGTATTACCCGACATGCTCTTAACAAGATCGTGAAACAATCGGGCGTTACCCTAATTGGTGGGGGTGTAGACGAATCCCCGATGGTATACAAAGACATCCATAAGGTCATGAACTACCAAACATCTCTCGTAGATGTAATCGGTAAATTTCATCCGAAGATTGTCCGAATGGATTATCAATAAAATAGTTCCACAATTGAGTAAATAATTCATCAATTGCAGCGATGCCTAAACAGCATCGCTGTTTCTTTTTATATTGTAGACACAATAAACTTGAGGGAGGATTGTCCATATAGGAAGTAGAGTCGAAATGTTTTCTGTATTCATCCTCCATACAAAAAACTCAACACATACTCTATGTTATTTACCCGCGCCAAGCTTTTCCCTAATCGAATCGCTATATCTGATGCTTCAGGGAATTATACCTATACACAGTTAGCTAATGATTCAGATTCCCTAGCTACTCTCCTACTCCAACATAAAAGCGACTTAAAAGAAGAGCGTATTGCCCTCCTGATTCCTTCCTCTTATCACTATGTGGTCGCACAATGGGCTATTTGGAAAGCAGGTGGAATTGCAGTTCCATTATGTATCTCTCACCCTCCTACCGAATGGGAGTATGTATTGCGAGACACCCAATGTAAACGCATCCTTACTCACCCAAGTTTCCATTCAAAAATACAAGGGCTTGCCGAGAGGTTAGACCTTTATTCCATATCCATAGACACTCCTTTTCATACACAAGCTCCTCTTAAACTCCCCCGACTATCTCTTACTAGAAGAGCTATGATTATTTATACCAGTGGAAGTACTGGCAAACCCAAAGGAGTCGTCACGACTCATGCCAATATTAAAGCACAAATCCAAGCCCTTGTTCAAGCTTGGGAATGGTCTCAGGAAGATTATATTGTCAATATCCTCCCCCTCCATCATGTTCATGGCATAATCAATGTTCTTTCTTGCGCTCTTTGGTCAGGGGCTAGATGCCTGATGATTCCCAGATTTAAAGCTCCAGAAATCTGGGATTTATTTTGTAAAGAACCGCTTACTCTCTTTATGGCAGTGCCTACGATATACCATAAACTCATTGGGCATTTTGAACAAGCTTCTTCTCAGCAACAAATGTTTATGAAATTAGGCTTTCAGAAAATGCGATTAATGGTATCTGGGTCTGCAGCTCTTCCTGTAAAAGTCTTGAAGAAATGGCATCAAATCACAGGACATATCTTACTAGAACGATACGGAATGACGGAGATTGGAATGGCACTATCTAATGCCTATCGTACAGAACGATTTCCAGGCCATGTAGGTCAGCCTCTTCCTAATGTTGCCACTCGTATTGTGAATGAAATTGGAGAACCTTGCCCGATAGATGAAGCAGGAGAATTACTTATCAAAGGACCTTCTGTATTCCTCGAATATTGGAATAAACCCCAAGCCACCCAAAAAGCCTTTAAAGAAGGCTGGTTTATTACAGGAGATATTGTACAAAAAAATACGGAAGGGATTTATCGAATAGTGGGTCGGAAGTCTGTCGATATTATCAAAACAGGAGGCTACAAGGTTTCGGCTTTAGAGATTCAAGAGGTTCTACGAGAGCATCCTTCTATTAAAGAATGTGCAGTAGTTGGGGTTCCTGACGAAGAATGGGGACAAATTGTAGCAGTAGCTATTATTCTCCATCCTCAAACAGCCTTAAACATAGACATGTTAAAAGAATGGGGACAAGAGAGATTAGCAAAGTATAAAATTCCAACTCAAATGATTGTGCTCGCTCGGCTTCCTCGAAACACAATGGGAAAAGTAGTCAAACCAAGAATCGTCAAACTATTCACCTCTGTTTAAATAAAAATTAAGCCTCAAAGAGGTATCCCTACCCTAAGAGGCCTTCAGAAAATCTCTGAATCAGTTAATTACCATTCCAATATTTCTTGTCAATGGAGAAGTGCTCTCCTCCTCTTCATATTTTATCTATCGCATAGTTGTTAAATGTTTGGGCATTTTTATGCCCAATTGTATTTTCGCTCAATACGCTTACGTAAAGACACTATATATAAAAACAAAAGTACTTTGAAATACAAAGTATAAAAGGCAAAAAAAAATGCCACCATTCCTTCTTTTATTCTATTCATAATAATCAAAACCTTGTTTACCATTGTTAATGTAGTCCCTTAATAATTTCTTCTAAAGCCGTTAAATGCTCTTCAAATGCTGATTTTCCAGTCTCACTTGCGAAATAGGTAGTCTGAGGTTTATTACCCACAAACTTCTTCTCAACACTAATGTATCCATGTTTATCTAAAGTACTAATATGACTGGCTAAATTACCATCCGAAACTTTAAGCAATCCTTTTAAAGCCTTGAAAGTTAATGATTCATTAACCATCAAGAGAGACATAATGCCTAATCGTATACGATTTTCGAATACCTTATTTAGCTTATCAATTATACTCTTCACCGTTCATACTTTAAATACATGAACACACCGTAAAGGATATGTAATACTCCAAAACCGAGCGTCCAGAACAACAAAATTGTCCAAGCATTTCCGACCCAACAGGCAGCAATTAACCCCAAGACGACTTCGCTAATACCCAAATATCCAACTTCTCTTAATGTATATTTGCTTGCGCTATGTAGAGCTAATCCATAAAATATAAGAGTGGCTGGAGCTACCATTCCTACAAAATTATGATAAGCTAATAATATACAGAATCCCCCTCCTGACACTAAAGGTACAGACAAATTCAATAATAAATATCGAGCAGGTGAACCCCATATAGGGAGGTTTTTCACCCGTGCTAAGCGAACAGAGAAAAAAATCGCTACTAATAAAGCAGAAAAAAGAATCGTTAAGGCGATTCCTCCTAATTGTAACAATTGGATTTGAGATATAATAAAAGATCCCTTCTCCCAATTTTCCCAAATCCCTTCAGAGACTAAATAAGTATAACTCGCCCAAGCTCCCAAGAATGCGACGATTCCTGTGCCAATCCCTGATAAACCACTAAGAGATAAGAAACGAGCAGAGCGCTCCATTAGCCCTCGAATTTCCGATATATCTTTTAGCCTTTGTTGAACATCATTCATAGCAAAGTACTTTGTAATACAAAGTTAAAAAGATGCATGAGATCTCCAAAGTTCAAGTAAAAAAAATAGGACTTAGTTTCTTTTGAAACTAAGCCCTATTTTCATAATTGTTTATATCCTAGACCAAAGTAGGAAGGTATCGTTTTAACCAAGTGTTTTCTAAAGGAACTTCCCATTTCTCTAAATCGTCACTCCAATTTAGAGAATGATCAAAAACAATCGTCTTAGAAGTTAACAGACCTTTATCAAAAGCCTCCTTTAGTTTAGAGAAGTGTAAAGAGCAAATTTCGTTATGTGTGTTTCGATAAAAAACATAACTAGCATCAACCAAGTTCGCTCCGACTTTAGCGATACACCCTTCTACTGCATTTCGCATACTATCAATCGAACATCCAGAAGGCTTGGTCATCTCAGAGTTTGCCTGTACAATTACAAAACGATGGTAACGAATTGTGAAATTTCCCTTTACAGGAGTTCCATGCGACAACCAATTTTGAAAGAAGGTTTGTAACAACATTTGTAATTTGGCCTCTTCAGTTTCTGATAGGATTTTGCCTAAAGAGTAAAACCAAGTTTGTTCTTGCATCTTAATATTCTTAATAAGATTTGAGGAATCAAATAATGAAGGGGAAGGTAGCAAGATTCAAGCGATATATTACTTTTTGTTTTTGGCCTTATTAACTTTTAACCGCCGCCCCATCAGCTCATAACCATTCAAGGCTTTAATGGCTTTTTCGGCATCTACTTCATCAAGCATCTTTACAAACCCAAAGCCTTTAGATTGCTTAGAATCATTATCCCTCACGATCTTAGCATAGCGCACATCTCCAAACTCTCTAAAGAGGTCTTCTAGATCAAAATCATCAACATTATAAGGCAAATTACCCACAAATAAATTCATCATAACACATCAATTTTAACTTGCAACACATTGGTTATCAATGAACTAACTCTTGTTTATTCAGATGAAGTAAAAGCTTGAATAAGCAAAAGCCATCCAATAGAAACAGTCACATACAATAATAAATGTAAGTACCTAATAATAATATAATACATTTCTAGTAGTTATACAAATATGGTCTAGCTTAAGCTAGAATTCTTCCGTATTCTCGAATAATTAAGCAATGGGATAAAATAAGGTTACTTATCTCCTTTCCGACGTCCTGAGGTACCTCCTCCTTCTTCACTAGATGCTTCTCCCCCTGTCGTTTTCTCGGCTTCTAGATCTAGATTAGGAATTGAAATCTCAAAGGCCTCAATATCCCAATTGGCTTTAATTTCAGGAGATGTCTTTACTTGGAAAATTTGTTCGGGTAGACGATTTGTAACCAATGAACCAGGTGACCAACATTTATTTTTATCTAAGTCTGCTACTACTTGAAAACGATATTTTCCTGGGGATAAGAATTGAAATGAGAAATTTTCCTCATAAGTCGTTCTTACAATCTTCCCTTTGGCATCTTGTAGATGAACAATATATCCTCCTTTATAAGACGAATCCCTTATAACAAATCCACTTAAGGTTCCACATTCCTCTGTATTTGGCCATTTTAGTGGATATGTCAAGGTTGTATCTGGCTCTTTGTAATAGAGTTTGTAAAGAGAGGTTAAAGGCTGGGGAATCTCTAAAGAAAACGAAATATGAAACCCATTTTGTTTGATTAAAGGCTTCACAGGTCTGGTTGTACTATCTAAAAAACTCACTTTAGCTAGTTGGATACTATCCCATATAGAAGTTGTATAGAATTCAACACGTAAGGGATTATATTGGACAGCAGGCGAAACAAAGAAAGTAGAGTCTTTATGTTCGTATTTACGCCCCCCTTTGGTAAGTGTAATTAGGGTGTCCTTCCTATTACCTAAACTATCTTGTAAACCTTCAAACTGAAGTTGGAAGGTAGAATCCGAATCTATAGGAATATCTAGCAATAAAACTCCTAGCTCATCATTAGGAAACACATAGGAAAATTTACGCAAACTACTATCTGTATTCGAAGCTGTTTTGTAGAGAATCTTCAGGCTATCTTCCCTAATATTTTCAATGAACTCACAAACAAGGGTTTGATCATTTAGCCAAGAAGTTCGTTTAAGTAATGGAGGTTGTTCATCTGGAAGAAATGCCCATAAATACACCTTTGAAATGAGGGTTGTATCTTCAAATACTAAGGGATTCGTTGTCGAAATAGCCAAAGGTTCTGTAGGAAGGTTATAGGAATATGATTGGTCGCTATCTTCAACTCCTAGTATTTTATAGGGTCGATTCCCCAAATACTTCAATTCAAATCGCCCATTCGCATCACTTTTAGATACATAAGTAGGGCGTTTTCCCAGGAAATCATTGCCACTAATGCTATCAGCTTCAAATAGAAGAATAGTTACATTACTTTGCCCAACACCCATTAAAGGATTTAGTACTCTTCCTCGAATCTCCATACTATCAATAACACCTCCTGTACTAAAGGCATAAGTGAAGGGCCTCTCCATTTTATTGCTGGCATTCACATCTGCAATATCACTCAAGGTCAATAAATAGGTAGTATTGGGAAGAAAAGGTTCTTGAAATTTGATACGAAGTTTCTTATTCGTCACGAGCACTTTAGGCTTTCCCTTAGCAGACGGAAGCGGCGACATAAATATTTCCTTACCAAAAGATGCTGTTCGAATAAACTCATCAAAAGTAAAAACGATCTCATCTTCCTCGAAATGTAAGCTTTGGTTATTAGGAAACACCTTAACGAGTTTTGGACCGACACTATCTTTAGGCCCACCTTCGGGATTAATTTGTCTTGCACATCCGGCAACCAATAAGACGATGCTTATTATCAGGAATCCCCATCCATATGTTAAATATGATTGTATCTGATTCATAAGAGACAGGCTACTTAACTTTTTGTTAGTAAAGTATAGATTTTATGTTGTTTAAGTTTAGCGAGAACGAATGTAAAACAGCGAAACAATCCCCATGATGCTCCCTCCTATTGTAGCGATAGGAATTAAATACTTTCGCAATCTCGATGGATTTTCACCTTTAATAGGTTTGGGGCTAACTTGAACGATCTCTCGGATAGCTTTCCGATTCAAGGTATCAACATACCCTATAGAAGTATGTTCTTTTACAGGAGTTTGAGTCATATAAAGTATCTCTATTCTTCTTTCAAATTGCCCATCCTCAAGTCTTTTATACAGACAACTAACGTCTTCCACAATTAATGAACAGATTGTATCAGGAAAACTATACTCAAATATGAGAGAGTCTGTTGCTCCTCTACAACTCTGTTGATGGTTTATCAAGAGAGAATCTAAGAGTTCATGATAAATAATACCATTATGTTTTTGGGCACTAAGTGAGGTCCAAAGTAATAATGTTGAAAGAAGAAGCATGCAAACTGATCTCATAAAATATTGATTCCTTTAAGAGCTTAATACATAATTTTGTTACAAGACTCATTTAGAATTGTCCCGAGACATACTCATACCAATCCTCCTCACAAATTATTACTGCTTATCCATCTGTACCACTGAGTCGAAGGTCAAGTGCTTGAGTAACGTATTCCCAGCTGGGTAGTCGAGGGTCAAGCGCTTGAGTAACGTATTCCCAGCTGGGTAGTCGAGGGTCAAGCGCTTGAGTAACGTATTCCCAGCTGGGTAGTCGAAGGTCAAGCGCTTGAGTAACGTATTCCCAGCTGGGTAGTCGAAGGTCAAGCGCTTGAGTAATGTATTCCCAGCTGGGTAGTCGAGGGTCAAGCACTTGAGTAACGTATTCCCAGCTGGGTAGTCGAAGGTCAAGCACTTGAGTAACGTATTCCCAGCTGGGTAGTCGAAGGTCAAGCGCTTGAGTAACGTATTCCC
>Ga0163111_10002734_pt1 | contig 11280 bp, 10 predicted proteins | sample CRUFie1St18metaG_FD_109645 | JGI IMG/M metagenome (GOLD analysis project Ga0163111, IMG submission 109645) | Marine microbial communities from the Costa Rica Dome - CRUD Field 142mm St18 metaG | ecosystem: Environmental > Aquatic > Marine > Oceanic > Photic zone | place: Costa Rica: the Eastern... | reverse complement strand
GTTTTTAATTTCATTTTTGTTGTGACACATTTTTGTCACTCAACTCAAACAACAACACCTCATTATTATTTTTACCACATTTTTACCACCAATTTTTAGTATTATTAGCGAATTTTGTCCCACAAACACGAACACCTTTGACGCTCTCCAAAAACGCAAGAAGACGACGACGAAGAAGACGAATGACGGAAGAAGAAGAAGAAGAAGAAGAAGAAAAAGTCGACGACGACGACGACACAAACAAAGACCAACAAGAAGAAGAGTGGATCTCCGGGGACGAACTGGAACTCTTCGAAAGAGCGACGGCGTGGGAAGACGCGTCGAAAAACGGGAGTCTTTCGAAGCTGCTCTCGGCGGCGGAATTCGGGAACGCGCAAGCCGCGACGGAGGCGTTGAGAGAGATTGAAGATGAATTTGTCAACGCGAAAGGGGAGGATGGAGATACGAGCTTACACTTGGCGTGTTTGTATGGACACGTAGACGTGGTGAAGGCGTTGTTGGCGGATGTGAGAGTGGATGTGAACGCGACCGATGACGATGGCGGGTCGAGTTTAGCCGATGCATCAGCGAGCGGGTTCGATGAGATTGTGGAACTGCTCCTCTCAAAGAAAGGAATAGAAGTGAATTTGAAAGACTCGGACGGAGAAACCGCGTTGGATTGCGCGATACGAGGAGAGCACAAAAAGTGCGCGGAGTTATTAAAAGCAGCCGGAGGGAAGGAAGGTGAGTTGTGAGATGGCGTTGTACATACATTTAGTAGTAGTAATAGTAGTGAGCCGCGAAACTATGTATTAGATAAAATTAAACGACATCGATGACATCTTCAATCGACTTCTCGTTCACATCATCCTCGCGAATGTTTTCCTCTTCTTCGCCCACGTTAGTGTCGTTATTGTCGTCATCAATATTACTATCTTCTCCTTCTTCTCCGCCTTTCGGCGCGTCCATGGAGATTTCTAAAACTTCCTCTTTCGCCTTCTCCACCACCCCAGGTAACTCAACGACGGCGAGCTTAATGCCCGATTGCGTCACCGCGCGTCGCCCACCGTGTCGAGTGACTGAATACGCGACGAGTAATCGACACCCATCTTGAGCGATTGTTGGGTAATTGAAGTGTAAACCAGGGCTAGAGTTTTCTAAGAGTTGTAACTTTGACCACTTATGGCCGTCCGAGGAAAGCGCGACGGAGAGTTTTCTTCGCACGCCGTACATGGCATCGTTGTACGCGAGCGCGAGAGATCCCCCCAAATTCGTCGGTGCGCCTTTTGAACTTTCCAATCGAATGAGATTCACCTTCGAGTTCGGATTCGGAACGCTCGTTCGCTCGGCATTCGTCCACGATTTACCTCCGTCTTTTGAAATTTGTTTGTATAAATATTTCTCTCCAGAACGATGGAGCAACAACAAATCTTTCGTATTACCAACCTCGGCAATGGTGCCTTCGATGAGCCAACGTACTCCTCTCGCCCTGTACGAACCAACGACTGACCACGATTTGCCTTGATCTTTTGAGAGTAAAACTCCCGCAGACGTTCTCGTTCCTTTTGACACGCTCGGTTTACACGTGGTAGAATGCGGCGTCTCTCGCCACATCGGCAGTACCCAGTGCCCGGTAGGTTCGTGCACCGCGAGTTGATTGGCAACCAGTTTCGGCAGGTGATTGGATTCCGCCGCTTGCGTCAAGATTGTTTTTGGTGCGCTCCACTGGATACCGTCTAAAGATTTAATGACTTGAATGTCCCCGCCCGGCGCATATTTCACCTTACGGAGACCGGCACTTTTCCTGCAACTCGTCGACGCAGCGTAAAACAACCACGCGACACCAGTGTTTGGATCTTTGTGCCAAACGGGACCCCAAACGGCCGCTGTGGATGGCGTCACGGGAATTGGAATCACCATTGGTGGCGTCCACGTACCAGTTGGGTCGTCGGCGAAGGAAATAACAATCTTCTGCCCAAACGCTCCTTCGAAGGAATTGGACGCTTGCCACGTCGCCGCCCATTTCCACGGCGAATTCTTCGGTGCCTCACCAATCATTACCATGTGCCCATACTTAAAACTCCCCCCATTTCTAAATAAAAACGATTGTTTCAACACGATGTTCTTCTTTGCCTCCTTCGAGCCACATCCTTTCTTATATCCGCCTCTAGCAATATACGCTTCAGAGACGCCGATAGGCTCCGGTATCTCTTTCGAGTGTCCGTCGACATACACCTTACCTTTGAAGTGTTTGATTAATGCCTTTTGCGTTTTCACTCGATCGTCGTCGACGATCAAATCGTCTAGTATAACTTTTATCGGCGCATTAGACAAAGAAGAGGAGGATATCGCGTCGCTAATAGTGCTATTACCAAACCCTCCTTCTTCCTGGTTATGATACTTCGTATCCAGTATCTCGTTCGATTTACCATCTCCCTCTTCCTTGTGATTATCATCCTCATCGTCGTCCCCTGGTTCGTCCTCGTCGTCGTGATGGAATCCTAAAATAGTCTCCGCGTAGTGGTGTCCAGGAATGTGTTCCCAGACGTCGTGCACCACGTGTCCAAACGCACTCATTATGCCTACGTTATTAGTATCATCATCATCGATATTAGTAGTAGTAGTAGTATCATCACCATCATTACTCTCTAATTCTATTTCGTTTCCTTTTGGTTTTCTGTGCGTCTCTTCCATGTATGCAACTTCTTCGTTCGACAAAGAAGACGATGATGATGATGATGGATTAACTTTCTTTCGTGGGGTGTGTTTGTGCAGACCGTGTGCTCGACTGTTTCGAGAAACGAGAAACTCATTGTTGTTCAATGGAGCGTGATGGGTGGAATACACGCGAGTAGAAGCGACGGTTAAGAGGTATAAGAAAACGAGCAAGATGAAGAAGGTGGCGAAAGCGCGGCGTCGCGCACTTTTTTTACCCGCCCCAGTTGTTGCCATTTTTATGTGGGAATCAAAAGAAGAGAGACTTGTTGTAGCTGGTATGGTACCAAGTACTTCTGGCTAAACTATAATGCTATCGTTCTTCTACGCATTCAAACAAATCTTCTCTATCTCTCATTTTTCAACGAGAAATTAACAGATGCGCCACAATTATTTTCTTGAGCGCTTGGTAGCAGCGCTCGCTGCCTTGTTTGGCGCAGCTCGCTTTTTTGTCGCTGCTGTCGTCGGCGCCGGTTTCTTCTTGTTCTCCGTTGGCGTTTTCTCCTTCTTCGGCATTGAAGTGGATGCTTTTTTATCCACAGGTGCATTCTCGTTGACATCCACGAAGGCGTCAACGTTTGCATCGTCGTCATCTGCAAACGCACCGTCTTCTCCGCCAACGACGTCTGCTTTATTTGCTCTTTCAAAGACGAGATCATCTTTGAAACCGTACTTGGCATAACCGTCAGTTTCCGCCGCGCGATCGATGGTTAGTTTTTCCGGGGAGATATCTTTGTCCGTATCTTCAAAGGCGTAATCGTCCTCGTACAATATCGATTTTAGCGAGCTGGCATCGTCCGTGTCATCTTCGGACCCACTCAAATCGCTATCGTGATATTGAGCGTGATCAGAGAAGAAGGAACGAAAGTGTGTCCGATGAGGAATGGTGAACATGCAGTCTCGTTTTCGAGCACTTTCAACAAGAGCACCCCAATTTGGATCCGTTTTCATAGCCTTAGCGTTCCCCAAAACAAACATGGAGCATTTAGCGCGCGTTAAAGCAACGTTTATTCGACGCTCGTCGGCGACGAAGCCTAATAAGTTCCGTCGTCTTTTGTTATTAGCATTCGAGGCGCTCGCTTTTTTCGGTATATGAAACATATCGTTTAACGGCGCGCGCACAAGCGAGAAGATGACGACATCTTTCTCGCAGCCTTGTGAATTATCGATGGATAATACCTCGACGGTCTGACCGTAGTTGTGCATTCCCCCAAATTTTTTCTCAAGCTTGCGGCGAATCACCGACACTTGCGCCCGATAAGGAGAAATAATGGCAACTTTTGGACCTCCTCTTTTCAATACTGGATTCGCTTTCAACAGCTGATGCGCAAGCTCGATAGCAAAAGCTGCTTCTTCTTCGTTTATCCACGAAAATCCACTTGACGAGGACTCTTCTTTACCATGTTGCACGTCGTAAAATACAAAAGGCTTGTACAATTTACACTCGTGCCATTCGCGATAGTTTTGCTTCAAAACTCCTGGACCATCACGTAACTCGCCGCCATAGAATTGATCCGAGGGAAACTCTCGAATTTCCGGAAGCATTCTGTATTGTGTAGACAACTTATGCACCGGAAATCCTGAATCCATGAGTCTTTTAAACAAAGACTGATCGTAGTTGTTCTTGGCGCACTCTCGAGAAAGTACTGTCGCCGGTAACTGCGCCGGATCGCCGACCAAGAAGGCTTGTTTCGTCTTAATTTCTGTCAATGGAATCAGTGTCGATGGTTCTACCGCTTGCGCGGCTTCATCTATAATGGTGACGTCAAACTTCGTCTTCATCCTACGAAAAATTTCAGACCCGACAGAGGATAACGTGGTGCACACGATTTTGGCCTCGTCTAATATTGTTCGTCTAAAACGTCTGTTATCCTGAAAGGAACCGAATTGTTTGAGACCTTTCTCATCTTTACCTCCACCGCTGAAATATTCTCTCCCGTAGTCTTGTTTTATGCGCTCTTCGATGAGCCTTTCCAAACTTACGTGTGCCACGTCTCTTTGGAAATTGCCGCCGACACGCACGATGCTAGGCTTATACGGCTTCCCGTGTTCATCGAGTAACTCCTTACGCAAAAGTCTGCGAACAATTTCATCAACTGCTGAATTTGAGGGCGCACAAACCAGAATTTTCGATCGTTTGGATATGCTAGGACCCATGAGTTCGATTGGAATAGTGCTTGATGGAACCATGTGGCCACTTCTTTGGTTTTCAATGTTGCCGCTGTTGTTTCCATTGTTTCCATTGTTTTCTTCGTCATCGTCCGAAGTGTCGCCTAAATCAATGTTCGGCAAGCAATCTCTCGGATTTGCCATTCCATACAACCACGGTTGCGCCTTTGCTTTCATCGCGAGCTTTTCTTCCTCAGAAACTGTACTTTTCTTTTTGCTAAAATCATCTCCCTGGTTCGCGGCGTGATTTCGATTTATCGGTTGCGCTGCTAAAATCACCGATATAAGCGAAATAATCGTGGTCGTCTTACCTGTTCCAGGTGGTCCTTGAATTAGTACGAGCGGATTTTCTTTCGTGAGCGTCGTAGTTGTCGCAATTTTGAGCTGCGATTGGTCTGACTTTCCTTTCAATTTCATTGCATCCGATAAATCTTTTGGGATTTCCCAGCTAGGTTGATATTGCCGATTTTGCCGCTCTTTCTTCTGCTTTTTTGCTGTAGTCGCGTTACTAGTAGTTATATCGTTGTTATTTCTTGCATCCAAGACCAAATCTGCGAACGGAATAGAAGAAACTTCTTGTACAGCCATCCACTCGCGCCGCACCGTGCTCATATTGCACACGCGAGTCAAGTGCCACGACTGACCATTACTCCATAACTTAGCTCGAACATTCAAGAGTCTCTCTTTGTCATTGTTTGACGCACCATAGTTATTGTTGATTTGTTGTTGTTGTTGTTGTTGTTGCCCAGATTTTTTCTTCAGTCCATTCGCCGTCGTCGTCCCGGTTGTTTTCCCCGAAGGTGGTTGTGGTGAGTCCCCATCAACACTCCCCATCGTCAGCGGCGAGAATAAGCGCACTTTCACTTCCGTATCGCTCACTTTCCCTTCACAAAACGCGAAGCAATAGTCCGCGCCTTTTTCAATCTTCTCGTCTTCTGAGATTGCGTTTAACTTGGAGAGAAAGAGTACGTCGTTCTCGCTAAACTGTTCACATTGCTGTTGCGTGCGGAACGAAGCGACGGCGGTGTACAAGAAAGAGGCGTTTGTGTTGGAGCCCTTTTTCGCTCCCTTCGGAGAGGATGGAGACACCACGCGCACGCGTTCGCACTTCTCGCAAGGGACCGACGCGCCGCCACTTCCGTCTCCTTTCAACACGATCGCTTTCGCTTCCTCCACTAAGAACGAAGAGAAGCACTCGATGTATTCTTTCGCGTTGGAAAAGCGCAAAGGGATCGGTTTCAAGACGGACGACGACGAGGACGATGCGGATGTCTTTGTCTTTTTAGTTGCGCTACTGCTCGTATTTTGATACCCGCTCATGCTCTCGGCGTAGATTTTATAGTAATCCCAAGAAAGAACGTGTGAGAGGAACGGAGCGAATGCGCCGAGCGCGTCGTCGCTGTCGTCGTCGCCGCCGCCGCCGTTCATCTTAAAGGTTCGGGAAGAGAGCACTTTTTTAATGTGACGAGACAGTTGAGCCGCCAGTACTAAAAATATCAAAAAAGAAGGAAAAAATACTATACTACGGCGCTTTATCGGTGACATCCGAGGCGGTGTACACGTTCGCACATCTAGGGATGAGTTCAATCTCTCTCTCTCTTTGCTGTTGTTGGTGGTGTCTTCGTTGCTGTTGTTCTCGTGCCTTTTGTGCCGTAGATATAAGAAGATCTGATCCATCGGCGCGACACTCTTGAAGTAAAAGCCCCTTCTCTGGATGTACGGTTAACATCCAGCACTCTTTGTTGTCCTCTTGTTCTTCTACTTTCTTTGATTCTACTTCTTTCTTTGACTCTTCGTCCTCCTTCTTCTCCGCAGGCGATTCTGCTTTGGCTTCTCGCCACTTAAAATACCCAGAAGGAAAATCTTTGGAACTTAGTTTCACCCAATCGCCTCTTTTCGCATCGACGCGAATAATCTCGTCGCACTGTTTCCCTCCTATCGCGTGCGCGTCTAATTTTGGCTTTATTCGAACAGGAACCCACGATTTTGAGACGACTCGAAACGTTCTCGGCTGACGATAGTCAATCGTGACCATGTGTTCGTGATCGACCTTCTCGTTCGCTTCCTTTGACGCCAAGACTTGATTGACTGCCGGTAACGTTTGCGAACCTCTCGAGAACTTTAACGGGTCACCGAATTCTGGATGCGTGGTGAGCATCCAACCAAGCGTTTTAATGGCGTTTCTATTCTCTCCTTTTTTCTTTATCTTAACTTCTTCTTCTTCTTCTGTGTCCAAAATTTCTAACCACTCGCCGTGTTTGGAAACTGCAACAACCACCTCACCTTTTCTTTTCACACCTAAAAGGGACGAATCGATGTGCGGTTGCATTCTCACTGCAACTCGAACGTACGAAACCACGTACTCCGCTCTTAAATCGCCTTTCTCTGCTCTGTTCGTCAGTAAATGCCACGACTCTTCGTTCCCGTTCAGCGCCGAATCGATTCGTCCAATGCTTGGTTCGACGCGGTGCGTCGAATTTCCTTTTTCTCGTCTGTCGTCGTCGTCGTCGTCGTCATCGACGACGTCTCGTTCAAACGCGGTTCCACCGGCGGCAAATCCCGCTACTAATCGTCCTCCTCCAATCTGGTATTCCAGGGGTGTCACCCGATGAGAGTTCTTCTCCACGTGTTCGACTAAATCGTTCAAGTCCAACTTCATGAGACGACGATCTCGGATGTGTTTTGATGCGCTTTCTTTTTAGTTCTTTTTGTTTTGTGAAGCGTTTTTTTCTTTTTTTTTTCGTGCAAATGGCAAAGACGAAAGTGGAAAGAAGAAATGAAATGATGAGAAAAAAAAAAGCGAAGTCTCTCATAAAATTATCATCACGACGACCGAAGAAGAAGAAGAAGAAGAAGAAAACCCCGACCGACGCGCCGACGGAAAAGGAGGAGAGACGTCCTTCTTCTTCTGCTTCTTCTCCTTCTTCTTCTCCTTCTTCTCCCGTCGCTTTCCTTCCTCTTCCTCTTCCTCTTCCCTTTAACGATCGAAAGGAGACGACGACGAAAATGCCCGCGAAGAAGAGAAAGGAACGAAAGGCGCCGACGAAAATAACGACCGTCTCCACCACGAACAGAAAGCAACGCAGAGTGGAAGCAAAGGTAACAGAGAAGTACGAAACAGAAAAAGAAGAGGAAGAAATCGTAAGAGAAGGAGAAAAAGAGGAAAGGAAGGAAGATGTACAACAAAAGAAGAAGAAAGAAAAGGAAAAGGAATTGACGCCTCCTCGGGAAGTGGACGTGGAACACGAAGGCGAAAACACCACCGTTCGCGAGATTTTACGCCTGCCGAGATACTTCGACGACGATTTTGAAGCGGCCGCCATGCGATGTTTTCGGTGCGGTAAAGGTGGTCACCGCGAGTTTGAGTGCACGTTACCGCCGAAGCAAAAGCCATGTCACTTGTGTGGTGACTTTGACCACCAAGCGAGAGACTGCCCGAAAGGTTTGTGCTTCAACTGTTTGACACCGGGACATCGATCGAGAGATTGCCAAGAGAGGAGAGGAATTGGAAGAGAGCAGCAGTCATTGTGTTGCTTGAGGTGTGGGAGGTCTGGACACGTCGTAGAAAAGTGCACGTTTACGTTTTCAGAGGCTGATTTGAAGCAAATGCAGTGTTACGTGTGCGGAGAGTTTGGGCACTTGTGTTGCGCGCCGCAAGATTCGCAACCTCCCGGAAAACTAAGTTGCGTGAAATGCGGTGGCGAAGGGCACGTGGAAAGTACGTGTAGAAACTCGAATTTTCGAAGGTCACCAGGCGTTTTCGAGTGTTTCAATTGTGGTGGTCCACATTTAGCGCGAGAGTGTCCAAATTCAAGACTCTCAGGAGGAGTTGGGTCGCGGTATTCATCTTCGCATCTAGGCATTAAAGGTGGAGGTGGCTGGGGCGGAATGGGTAGCAATGGAAATAATAGAAATAATAGTATGAGTAGAATGGGTAGCGTTGGTGGTACATATACCAACGGAGGCGGCGGCGGGAATTTCTTGGCAGGAAGAGTAGGAGGGCGATTCACGTCTAATGTCCTGCCAAGATTTCAAGGGCGCATCTCCGACTCGGCGCCACCACCGTTGGGTAGGCACCGTAAATTCGATCAGAACATATAGATAGTTGTCTGTAAAAGTATCTCATATTTTAAAAAAAACAATAATATGTGTGTGTGTCTGCGTGTATTTCTCTCGAAATCTCGTATCTTTGTCTCTCTGAGTGACTCCTCTTGCTTTTATGAACTAAAATTACCAATTTATCCCATGTTCGGCTTCGAATTCACCAATCGCCTTCTTCGCAATGTCTGTCGACAAGTCTTCTGGTTTTTCCCACGTCAACTCTGTGTCCTTAAAACCAGCCCAGCGAACCAAATATTCTTTGCGTCCAGTTTCTGGATACGCGATACCGATGATAGTATCAACCTCTGGTTCCGTCTTTGCTTCCGCTTTGGCTTTCTTTTTTGGGTGGTGCTCAGGTCCGACAGGGACGTGTTCCCATGTACCGTTTTCCTTTTTAACGTAGTCCTTACACTTCTCAATTTTTCGTCGAGACATCGCGTTCTTCACCCCAGCTTCGCTCGCATCGAGCGCTTTGCACAACTCGTGTAAAGTGTGGGATCTTGCGGTTTGTTTCGTCAAAAACTGCGCGTTTTTTTAAATACATACAACGGAGAGCGAAAGAGTCAGCAGGCACTTTTTTTTGTGTGTGTAGGACAGTTCCAAGAAGAAAAAAAAGAAGCGAGGTCTCTTCCTTCTTCCTTCTTCTTCCTTCTTCTTTCTTCTTCTTCTTCTTTCGTTTCGGTTGCGCGCTCGATGCACGTTTTCACCCCCGGTGCGAGCGTCGTAAGATTCACAGAAGAAGAAACGCGTTCCACGTTTGAGCCGCCACCATCGCGCGCGAGGAAGAAGAACGCCGTCGCGACAGCGAGCTTGTTTCCTACGAGAGAAAGAAAGAAAAATACGCGAAGGAGACCGAAGGAATTCAAAAAGAGTTCAAATGGGTTCGTCGTCGTTCGAACGCGCACGAAAAATGACGAGCAAAAAAGCGTACCGAATAATCGATGTGCTTGTGCGCGTTCGGCGCGGACGCTCCCTCCGCCTTTGGCGGTTGCTCTGATTTTTGAGACATTGTAAATCCGTGGGGGGTGTTTTTGCGCGGTGTTTAAACGTGTCTTCAAAAAGTGGCGGTTTTGTAAAAGCAAAGCAATTTGGTTTTTTGAGTCGGTTTTTGAGAGCGCTCTTTTTCCTTTTTAAGAAGGAGCGAAAGTCAAGCAATTTTTTCCCCTTTTTCTTTTTGGGGTCTCACTCTTAAACCCTAATGATTTTTTTTTCGAAAATATTTGATTTCCCCTATATAATTTTTGATACGTATCTGCATTTCGCGACTTCAAGCCGCCTTTCTTCGCGAACCGTCGTCGCGCACCACTTCTTTCCACGGCTATTTTTGCGCGCGAAAAGTTGCGCGCACGGGGATCGCAGGGATTGATCGTCCGTTTAATAGAAAGAGAGAAAGAGAGAGAAAAAAAGAAACGGAGAGAGAGAGAGAGGTTGATACACACATTTATATTCGAAATGGGACCGAAAAAGTCGCCATCGAGAAAATCGAAATCGAAGGAACCAACGCCCGACCCCGAACAACAAAACCAACCGTCAACGAGCGGTTTAGGAGATAAAGGAGGAGACGAAGGAGGTGTGAAAATAAAAGATATGAACGCAGGAAAAACGTCGTCTAAAGCGCAAGGAGAAAAAGGAGGAGGGAAAACCGTAGAAATGATACAAAACGAACTAGCAATGTTAGAGAAGCAGGCGTACGACGAGAAATCGAAGCTCTTGAATGAATCACAATTTTCCGAGCTTCTTGGATTGCAAAGCGAAGACGATCCTGCATTTATTGAGGAAATTATAGAGATGTACACCACAGACGCACGATCAATGTTAGAAGAATTGAAGACTCAGTTTAGTGCAAAAGATGAAGAAGTCAATTATGACGACATTCGCGGGACTTTGCACAAATTGAAAGGGTCCTCCTCGACGTTTGGCGCGGATGGAGTGACGGAGATGTGCGACGAGATTCGTGAACTGTGCATCGAGAAAAACGTGAAAGATGCGAGGGAAGGACCAAAATCGTTGGCTGAACTCGGGAATAGAGTGGAAAATTTGGCGGAGTTCTTGACAAAGTACATGGAGAAGTTGAGAGAGCTCGCGGCTGCGAAACAATCTTGAATCGATCCACTGTTTTGATATTCCTTTTTATTGGTGTGTGTATGTGTGTGTGTGTGTGTGTGCGTAATAGGAAATAGCCCGAAAATTGAACGTTTTTGTATGCGTTTTCTTATTTTAATACTACGGGTACTTAGAACAACAACTATTATATATAAAATCTTTTCTATTTACGAACGAAAGCTCGCATTTAAGCTAGAAAGGAGCGAAACCGCC
>Ga0163111_10002733_pt1 | contig 11280 bp, 7 predicted proteins | sample CRUFie1St18metaG_FD_109645 | JGI IMG/M metagenome (GOLD analysis project Ga0163111, IMG submission 109645) | Marine microbial communities from the Costa Rica Dome - CRUD Field 142mm St18 metaG | ecosystem: Environmental > Aquatic > Marine > Oceanic > Photic zone | place: Costa Rica: the Eastern... | reverse complement strand
GTTTCCGGACTGATGAAAAGCACCCCGTCAAGCTGAATCAATCTCCGCTCTGACACGCGACAGGGGCGTACCACAGCTGCCATGCAAGTTCTCCTGTAGTTGAGCAGTGCGCGTAGTTTAGTTTGAGCACCTCGCGCTGCGGCCGCTGAGCGCCGGCCGCCGGCCGCACCTCCTCCGAGGGACAGTGGCCCCGGCGTACGAAGTGAGCCTCGCCGCCGGCGCCGCCGATGCGGCGTACGACGCGCTCGAGGTGGTGGCGACGCTGCGCGGCGCCGTCCGCCTGCACCTCAACACCGACCGCTCGGGCCTCCACCGCGGCGTCGACGCGCACGACAACCAGACGTACGTCGTCCGCCTCCGCTTCGCCGGCAGCGGCGGCGGCTGGCACTGGGATGAGACACTGCGCGTCGAGGCGGGGCGTCCCGCCGCCGGCTACCACGGCCACCACGCGTTCGAGCGCGCGGGCGTCGTGCTCGCGCCCGGCGAGAACGTGACGGTGAGCGTCGTGCAGGCCGACTGGCTCGGCGTGACCCTTGGCGACTGGCGCGCGCTCCACGCAGTGCTGTGGGAGCTCGAACTCTGCGGCGTGCCGCGCTCGCCCAACGAGAACGTGAGCTACACCGACGCTCCGACGGGCGACCTCGCGGCGCACTACGGCTGGGCGGTCGACGCCTTCGGGAATCTACTCGGCGTGTCGTAAATATTCATCTAGTTATCGAGGCGCCGCGCCTGCCGGCGCCGGCGCGCGCGGCGCGGCAGCTGTCGTATTTGCACGGTGGTTGGCGCGCACGTAGGGGAATTCATGAATATCCCTGGTGTCAAGCCGCGACTGCATCTCGCCGTACTCGACGTCAGACGCGACGTCGAAATCCAGCGCGTCGTCTTCGGCATTTGGCGCGCCTGCACTGCTTGGCGCGTCCTCCAAATCGAAACTCAGGACCTCGTCCTCGCGCGATGCGGACTCTTCCGGCGCTGGCGGCTGCTCGCGGAGCAGCGGGTACGCGCGACTAAGAATGTCCCACCTCTTCGGCGGGTCCGCTGGCAGACCTCCGGACATCGAGGCGTTACTGTTCGGGCAGCTCTAGCTAGGAAGCCACTTCCTCCTGTACTGTATCTTCCTACTGTACTCGTCGCTGAAGGAATTCCCACACCGCCCGCAGTGGCGAAAAGGCCGAAATGTCACAGCTCTGGCTGTACGTCGACGGCGACGGCGTCGAGCAGGGACCGCTCGGGCCGTCGGCGCTCGCTGCGATCGCGGAGCCGTCGACCCTCGTGCGCGCCGTCGACGGGCCAGTGCGCTACCAGCCGTTTTCTCGCGTCAAGGCGCTGCGCAATGCGGCGGCGGCGCCGCCGGCCGCGCCGCCGCCTCGTATTGAGCCCGAACCGGTCGACGAGTTCTACTATCGCGACGACGACGACCGCGACCGCGGCCCGCTGCCGCGTGCGAAGCTGGTTTCGCTCGTGCGTGACGGCATGCTCCGCCCGCCGCGCGACATCAAGCTCGGCGCGAGCGGAATTTACCGCGACCTGTCCGACTGGGCGGACGTGCTCCGCGACGCGTTCGAGGCCGACGGCGACGGCGACGGCGACGGCGACGGCGACGGCGACGGCGGCTTCGAGTTCGAGGAGGAGGAACTCGAGTGGGTGTACGCCGACGACGAGGGGCAGCTGCGCGGGCCGTACCCGACGGAGTCGATGCACGCGTGGCTCTCGCAGGGCCACCTGCTGCCGAGCCGCGCCGTCGGCCTCGCCGGCGCGTCGGCCGACGAGCTACAGCCTGCGTCGAGCTGGCCCGAGCTCGCCGTCGCCCTGCCCGCCACCGACGACGGCGACGACGGCGATGGTGCCGGCGGCGGCGCTGCCGAGGCGGCCGCCGCGCCGCCGTCGGAGGAGCCGGCAAACGAGATGGAGGCGGCGCGCGCAGCGATGGCGGCCGCCAAGAGCGAGGTGGCCGCGTGGAGCCGCGCCAGCCGTCCCGCCGCCCTCGCCGCCGCGCCGCGCGCCGAGCCGACCGCCGCCGAGCCGGCCGCCGCCGCGCCGCCGCCGCTGGAGGCCGCCGAGCCTCCCGCTCCCCTCGCCGCGCCGCTGCCTCCGCCGCCGACAGCGCCGCCCGCCGCGGTATCGTACGTCTACCTCGACGATGCAGGCGACGAGCAGGGGCCTTTCCCCGCCACGAAGCTTCGTAGCTGGCTGGCGCGCGGCCTCCTTGCCGCCGACCGCAAAGCGCGCCGCGCCGACGGCGATGAGTTCAGGCCGATGGCGGAGTGGGACGAGTTTGCGGGCGCCGCCGCGCCGCCGCCCGCGCCGTCGCCGGCGGTGGAGGCGGCCGAGGCGGCGCCGGTTGAGGCGGCGGCGGCGGCGGAGGAGACGGCGGCAGCTGCGCCGGTAGACGCGGCGGCGGACGAGGCGGAGGGTGCGTCGCTTTGGTGCTTCTGGGACGATCACAGCCGGCTGCAGGGCCCGTTTACCGCGCGGAAGCTGCTCGGCTGGCTCAAGGGCGGACACCTCCTCGTGACGCGGATGGTGCGGCCGCACGCCACCGACCCGACTACGGCGCCGGCCTCGCACAGAATCAAAGAGATCCCGTACATTGCGCGCGCCCTCGCCGCCGGCGCGCTCCCCGCGCCGCCGCCGCTCCTCCCGTCCATCAACGCCACCGGCGGCGGCGGCGGCGGCGGCGGCGGCGGCGGCGGCGGCGGCGGCGGCGGCGGCGGCGGCGGCGGGGCGGGGGAGACGCCGCTGTGGTTCTACCTCGACGCGAGCGGTGCCGAGCAGGGGCCGTTCGCCGCGTCGCACCTGCAGATCTGGGCGCAGCAAGGCTACCTCCAGCCGACTACGCCGGTGCGCCACCTCCGCGACGCCAAGACAGCGCACAAGCCGCTGCGCGACGTCCCACTCCTCGGCGGCGCAGCGGCCGCCGCCCACGCAGCTTCTTCCTCCGCCGCCGCCGCCGCCGCCGTCGTCGGCGGCGAGGGCTCTGGCGAGTCGCTGGCGGCAGCGGCGGCGGCAGGCCTCGCGGCGGCGGGCGTCGGCGTCGACGGCGACGAGCGAGCGGCGAAGATGCCGCGCCTCGACGATCGGTTGGCGCCGACGGCGCTGCGGCCGGGGCAGTACCGCGAGTATGCGTCGCACGGCGGGTGGAGCGCGGTGACGGGGCGGTTCACCGGCGAGGACGCGGGGGGCGACGCGCACTGGGAGAAGAAGGGGCTGAGCGCCGATCGAGGCATCCGCATGATGGGCCACTACTTCGACCACGAGGGATGGCAGCAGCAGATGCAGGGCAAGCGGATGCCGAGAGCGAAGCGTATGAACTAACGAGTACGTAATACACGCGCGGCCGCGCTCCTAACTAAATTAATCTGAGGTGGTGGGGCTCCGGCCCCGGGGCGGTAGCCGCCGCCAGCTCGGGGGGAGTGGAGTTGCACGACTGCGCACACGCGGGCGCGAGGTGGTAGGACAGATAGCGCTTCGTGGCCGGCTGGTTGGCGAGGGCAGCCGTCCAATTCCCGTCGTCCGATTCCTGCCGCCCGCCTTTGGCCTTCCACCGCTCGAACGCCGCCCCCGCCGGATTGGCGCACCAGCCGAGCGCCGCCTTCGGTTCGTACGAACGGGCGTGTGCATCGCCTTGATCGAGATCAACGCAGCCCTTCACGGACGACGGCGGAAAGGCGTGTGGCAGTCGGACGTGCGCGGCTGCGTTGGACTGCTCGTCCGCTCTCGCCTGCCGCAGCGCGCCGGCGGCGGCACGGATCCCGTCGGCCAGCTCCTTGTTGTCGAGGGTGCGCACGGCCGCCCAAGAGAGCACAGCCCACCGCAACGCCGCGCAGACGCCGCGGGGAGTGCGGTCGGAGCCTTCGAGCGCCACGGGCAGCGCGCCGCACACGGTGAGAAACTTGTTGCCGACGACGTGCTCTCGCAGCTTGAAGATACTAGGCTTGAGCAGCGTCGTAGCAGAGTCCATCTGCAGCGCGTCGCGCACGGCGTCGCCGTCGGAGATTGCGTGCGATCGCGCGCCGAAGGACACGAAGGTCGACGAGCTGACAGGGAGGAGCGCGTCGGCAATCCCATGCATCCAGAGGTCCTGAGCCGCGCCAATTACGTGCACTCAGACGCGGCCTGGCGGCAGGGCTGTGGCGCGGCTTACGACAGCCGTCTGGATCGACGCGTCGGATGCGGCGCGCGCGCGCTGCGAGTGCGCGTCGCCGAGGTCGCGGCACAGTGGGCCGACGCAGCCGACGGCGTGAAGGCCGGGAAGCTGCGTGAGCATGTGCACGAGGCCGGGGCTGTCCGACGACGGGGCGAGCGTCCACCTCCGAGGCGAGCGGCCGCCGCTTTCTGCTCCATGGCGCGCGGCGAGCCGCTGCGCGATGCGCACTGCACACTGCAGCATGAGCGAGAAGGGCGACGACGGTGATGCGCTCTCCGGCGGCGACCAGCGCCGGAAGCCAGGGACGTGCGGCCCGCACGCCTCCGAGAGTTTGACGGCCGAGTGCCACCGGAGCCGGCTGAACGCTGCGTCGTCGGCCGAGTTGAGCAGCGCCCATCGCGTGCTGGCATTTGCGAGGACCTCGAGAGGGTCGATGCCCGCAAAGCGCTGCACCGCCGCATCTGGGAGAAAGAGCTCGCGTAGGCCCGATGCGAACGAGCCGGAGATGGAGGGGCGGCAGCGGCAGAGGTCGCCGCAGCGGCGCATCGATTCCAAATGTGCCTCCGTGCCCTCCTTGCAGCTCCGCGCGGCGCCGTCGGCGGGCGTCGGTCTCAAAAACCCTTCGACGGCGTGGAGGAGCCGCTCCGGCACATCCGACGCCAGGCTGCTTGGAAGGCTCAGGTGGTCCTCGGCCCATCCCGAGCGGATGTGCATCGCGACCACCGAGCTCGCGTGGCCGAGCCGTTCAAGGTACGGCTGCAGGTACGGTATGAACGAGTCGCGCGGGCGCATCATCGCGTTGAGAATGCAGTTGGCCACGCGCTGCAGCGTCTTCGGCCTCCCGTGCTGTAAGAAGAGTTGAGGGGTGCGGGAACTCGGCCGGCCCTTTGCGTCCGCCTGCGAGGGCGAGAGGAAAATGAGGAGGCGGGTGAGGGAGGATGCGTGATGGGCGTGCGCGTTGGCCGGGCTCACGGGGCCCTTCTGCTTCTGTGGTGAAGAGAGCATGGGCAGAAGAGCGAATGGGGCGGGCGGGCGGACGGGCGGTCGTCGGGTACGCTCGGGCGCACCACGCCATACTCGACGAGCAGCGAGCGCTCCGCCTCGACTCGAGAAATTGATTGCGACGAGCGCGTCGCGTTGAGCGTCGCCACGCGCCGCGCGAGCGCGCGGAGCGTGCAGGCGCCCAGGCCGTCGGCTCCGTCGCAGAGGTCCGCTTCGGCGGCCGTTGTGAGGTCGGCGGGCGAGCGCGTGCGGTCCGCGTGGCACTGCGGGACGAATCCGGTGAAGGCGCCGCGCTCGTGCGGCGTGGGCATCTCGACGATCACAAGCGGATCGGGCGAAGCGAGCGCGCGCCAGAGGCGCGAGCAAGTGCCGGTCGACGTATTCCAGCGCAGATACTGGATTCCATCGGCCGATGGGTGGCGCCGGCGCACGCGGTCTCTCGTCGCCTCGTTCCACGCCCAGTCGGCGTGCGGCCACGCGCCGCTGAAGAAACGCGAGAGGTCGAACACGTCCTTGCCGCTCACCCGATCCTTGCCGCATTCGCCGCGGCGGCACGGACCTCCGCGATCGTGGGCGAGGCCGCGCGTCCAGTCCAGAAATATCGCGCGCCGCGCCGCCGCCGCGGCGGCGAACCAGACGATGTAGTCGCCGAACAAGTTGCCCACCCCATTGAGGCCGTCGCGCCCTCTGCTGGCGTCGAGCACGAGCACGCGGTCGAGCGACTCGTAGCCATCGCGAATCTCGCGCAGCAGGTCGGCCGACGCCGCCGGCGGCCGCCAGCAGGCGAGTTCGTAGCGGCGCAGATCGCGACGAACGAGCGGAAACGCGGAGTAATTCATGATAGTGAGCGTGCGGGCGGAGCCTCCGGCGGCCTCCCAGTCGAGTCTGTTGTGTCGGCTGCCGCGCGGCAGCCGCACAGTACTACAAGTGTACTGTCCAGAGTAGGATTCCTACAGTACTTCGGTGCCTACAATCCTAGCGTCAACGCAGCGTCGATCCGAGTGCTGCGCCGACGCCGATTCATCACTTTGCCCGCCACGCGCTCCCCACCTTTCGCGCGTGGCCGCCTCGTGCACCGCGGCCACGCTCCGATGCCGGCGCCCCCCACGCGCCTCCTCCGCCACGCCGCGGCCCTCTCTCCGCGGCCCGACGAACGCAATCTCAGCGTGCCACCGCGTGCGCAGGAACCCTCGCCCCGAAAAAATGCCCCACGTTGTCTACTTCGACATGACGATCGGCGGCGCGCCCGCCGGCCGCATCGAGATGACGCTCCGCGAGGACGTCGTGCCCAAGACGGCGGAGAACTTCCGCGCGCTGTGCACGGGCGAGAAGGGCTTTGGCTACAAGGGCTCGAGCTTCCACCGCGTGATCAACAACTTCATGTGCCAGGGCGGCGACTTCACGAACCACAACGGCACGGGCGGCAAGTCGATCTACGGCGCCAAGTTCGCCGACGAGAACTTCCAGCTCAAGCACACGGGGCCGGGCATCCTCTCGATGGCCAACGCCGGCCCGGGCACGAACGGTTCGCAGTTCTTCCTGTGCACCGTCAAGACGGACTGGCTCGACGGCAAGCACGTCGTCTTCGGCTCGGTCACCAAGGGTATGGAGGTCGTCAAGGCGATCGAGGCGGTCGGCTCGCAGTCGGGCAAGTGCGCGAAGCCCGTCATGATCGCGGAGTGCGGCCAGCTCTCGTAAGCGAGCGCCGACGGGCCGACCCCGCTTTCGGGCCGCGCGAGCGACGAGACAGATTCGAGCCGAGACGAGACAGACGAGAGATAAAAGCTTGCAGCTATAAATGATAATCCCACGCTAAACAATCACGGCGAGGCGATCGCGGTCTTGCCGAGGTCGGCAGCGCGCACCCAGATGACGCGATCCTCCTCGAGGTCGAGCATCGAGACGTCCCATTGCAGCGCGGGCAGGCTCGCCTGCGGGCGCGGAGGGGAAGGCGCGAGGAGGGAGGGGTGGGAAGCGGGGAGGCCGCGGAAAAAGGGGCGCGGTCGGGAAGGCGGGCGAGCGGCCGGCGCGCGCCTCCGCCGCCTCGCCATTCTGAAGCTGCTCGAGCAAGGCGCGCTGCGCGGCACCCAATTCGTCCTCCAGAGCGAGGGCCGCCGCCGCGTACGCGCCGAGAGACTCGTCCACCGCCACTTCGCCGTCCGTCCCGTCGCCGCCGCCGCCGTCCCTCGCCGCGGCCTTCGCCGCCTCCTTCTCCGCCGCCGCCGCGGCGGCGGCGGCGGCGGCGGCGGCGGCGGAGGCCTCGGGTGAGGGAGCGGCGGCGGCGGCGGCGGCGGCGACGGCGGCGGCGCGGCGGCGGCTCGCGGCACGGACGGCGGCGGCGCACTTGTCGAAGGTGGTCTGCAGGTTCGGCGCGAGCGCGGACGGCGCGGCAGGCAGCTGCCCCGGCTCCCCGGCGGCGGAAGGCAGCTGGCTCCAGCCGCAGGGGAGGCGCAGTCGGAGGACGAGGAGATGGGAGAAGAAGCGCCGCACCTGGGTGAGGGCGTGGGATGAGCAGGGGAGGGGGGGTTTTCGGGGAGGGAGGGAGAGGGAGGGAGGAATCGGGGGTGGGATGCGGGGTCACCTGCGGGCTCCAGTGAAGCTGCAGCCGCACAAGGTGCTTCTTGCCGATCAAGACGCGCAGCTTGTCCGCCTGAGGCTCCGGAAGCAAGTCCCAGTGGCGGTAGAGGAACTCGATCGTCTTCAGCAGCACCTGCGCGTGCTCGGAGGCGAGCAGGGTGTCGAGAGCGTCGAAAAGGAACCCGAAGTCAAACGTTGAGCGGAGAAGCGGCTGCGAGACGGGCGCGTCTTCGGCGTCGGAGAGCGCCCGCCGCGCGTCATCGATCAAGCGTTGCTTGAGATCGAGCATCCACGCGCCGAGCAGGTTGAGGGAGGTCGACACCGCCCGGATGTCGTGCACCGAGCACTTGCAGAAGACGATCTTGACCAACAGGGAGTGGAGGTGGGTGCAGCGCAGCAGCTGTGCCGTCAGCTGCACCAGCGGCTCCGGGTACTCAGCGACCGCCCGCGATCTCATCTCGAGCAGCGTGCAGGTGAGCAGCGTCTGGTAGCCAGGGAGGCGACCCCAGGCGACGAAGTGTGGCGGCGTCGACCTCTCGAGGGAATCGCAGACCGTCTGCAGCCACTCAGCGACCAGCCGGCAGAACATGTGCCCCCGCCGCTGCAGCCGCGTCCGCCACGCCTGCGACGCCACAGCATCGACGAGCGCCGCCGCCGCCGCCTCGCCCTCCGCCACCGCCTCCGCGCTCGGCCGCTCGACGCCGCTGCCTCGGTCGTAGAGAGATGTGGCGCCGGCGAGAGCGTCGGCGGCGCGCCGCTCCAGCTGCCGCCAGTCGAGCGGCGGACGCTCCGCCATCCCCACTTCTGCGAGGTCTCGGAGCTCGGGCGCGCAGTCGAGCTCGGACGAGATCCCTCGCCACTCGGGGATGGAGGCGGTCAGCACGTCGGGCGTCTGAAGCGCGTCGAGCAGCGCCAACGCGAAGCGTGGCAGCCGGAAATACGACGCTGCCATCACCGCAGCGCACAGGTCCCGGAGCGCGGGCCCGTCGCCGCCGGCGGGCGGCTGGCCGACGATCGACAACACCCACGCCAGCGTCCGCTGCGAGAGCGCGCGCCAGCGCAGGATCTGGTGGAGCGGCGTGTGGCCGGCGCCGCCGTCCGAGGCGTCGTGCAGCGTGCAGCCGAGCTCGTCGCGGCGTAGGAGCTGCGTGACGACCTCGTACGACGCCGCGCGGCACCCATACCCGATGGTTCTCTCCTCGAGCGCGGTGACCACCTCGTGCCACACGCCGAGCATCTCGTCGCGGCAGGCATGCAGCTCGGCGGTCGAGCTGAACACGAAGCACGTGATCGACTCCTTGTGACTCAAACGGAGCAGCGAGCCCAGTTCCTCCAGCGCCGCCTGGTGCCCCCGCTCGTCCGCCGCATCCACTGCCCGCCGCAGCCGCAGCCGCAACGCCGCTAGCTCGCGCGCTTCCTCCGACGACCCCTTCTCGCCGATTTTGCTGCCGTCGGCGCTCGTCAGGACGACGACGGGCGAAGTGCTCGAGACGCCGCGCTCGGTGAGCGTGCCGTTCGGCAGCTGCTCGAAGGCCGGCAGCAGCGGCACGCGCAAGGCTCCGCGAAGGTGGCCTACGACACGGCCGTTGCGGTAGAGCTCCTCCCGAATCGGTACGAGCACGCCGTCGCCGACGCCGCTCTCCGCATCCGCCTCCGCCTCCGCGCTGCCGTCGGCGCCCTCGCCCTCGGCCGCTTCCTTCGCCTCCTTCGCCGCCGCCGCCGCCGCAGCCTCCTTGGAGCTCTCGTCGAGCGAACGGCTCGTCGACGCCTCGCGGCGGTACGGGCGCTCGGCGAGGACCACCGCCGCCTCCGAGAGCGACGGCGCCGACGCCGGCGCCGCCATTGCCGGCGCCGCCGCCTCGGGCGCCGCCGCGGGTGCGCTGCCTGGCTCGGTACGGGCGCGGCCGCGCTCAGTCGGCGTCGGCGGCACCTCGATCGTGCCGTCCGGCTGGCGGACGTCGGAGAGCAGATCGTCCCAGCGGTCGCGCGCAATCTTCCGCGCGGCCTCCGCCACCTTCTTCGGCTTGCGCAGCGAACCCCCCCGCGCGCGCGCCGCCTGTGCGAGGAGCGGCTCGACGACGATCCACGCGGTCGCTGTCATCCACGCGCCGCCCGACTCCTCCGCCACCTCTTCTTCCTTCACCGCCTCCGCCTGCGCCTGCGCCTTCTCGCCCGCGGCGACGGCGGCGGCGGCGGCGGCGGCGTCGGGCGGCGTCGGCCGGCGCTCCACACCAGCTTCGCTCGATGGCCGTCGTTCGATACCGTCGGCCGACGCGCCGGTCGCGCGCTTCATCAGCGCGACGGAAGGCCGCGCGTGGTCGCCGTGGCCCGCTGCCGGCGGCGGCCGCCGACCCGCCGTCCGCCGCCACGCCGCCGCCGCCGCCGCCGCGCTGCTCTCGTAGTTCCGCCAGCTCACTTGGATGCGCAGCGCGCCGTGGCGCACCTCCCAGAAGGCGCCGTCCACCGTCAGCGCGGGGAGCTCGGCGTCGGCCCATTTGAGCTCGAGCGCGCCGCTCCCCGTCGCCGACGTCGGCAGCAGGTGGGTGCGCGGCGAGCGGCGGTTGGACTCGCGGCTCGACTGGCCCGTAGAGCCCGACGTGAACGTGTACCCCAGCGCGAAGAGCGCGGCCGAGCCGCCGCCGGTGCCGGCGTCCAGCGCGTCACTCTGGAGCGATAAGCGGAGGCGTGTGAGCCGCAGCCTCCACTCGCGCGTCTCAGCGACGCGGCAGCGGAAGGCGACGCGCGCGCCCGTCGGCGCGCCGGTGCCGCCCATCTCGCACAGCGGGTGGTCGTTCGGCGTCGGCCCGGTGGCGAGGGCGACGACGGGGAGCGCGAGGCGCCCGACGGCGGCGCCGTCGCGGAGCGCGGTCACCTGGAGTAGCTGCGTCGATAGCGCCGCCGCCGCCGCCTCGTGCTCGAACGCGAACGAATCGGGCCACGACGTGCAGTGCTCGAGCGGCACCGCCACGCCGGCGCCCGTGTCAAGGGATTGGTCGGCCCACCGCAGCTCGAGCGTCAGCCGCGGCCGCGGATTGACGAACGCACGGAGCAGCCACGGCGGTGGCGGCGCCTCCGGCAGGTTGCGCACCTTCATCTTCGTGATCGAGACGCGCAGCGTGACGCGCGGTCCGTCATCGTCTGCCAAAAGACGGCCCGACGGCGGCCGCGGCAGCGTCGGCGGCGTCGACGGCCCGCGGAGCTGCAGTGCGGCAAGACGGTCGCGCCGGCGCCGCAGCTCGCGGAGGAGCCAGAGCACGGCCGCGAGGAGGACGCCGAGCGCGGCGGCGCGGCGCGACATCAGCGACAACACGCCTTCACCGGCTGCGAGCACTTTCGTGGTCGCCGCGTTCACACCTGCCACAGCTCGTCGCTGTCATCTGCACGCTGTCGCGGTGCGCTGCCAGTGCGCGGAGGTGAACAAGACGCCTCTTGCCGCGCCACGCTCGCTCAGCTCGCTGGCTTTCCTTCCGCACAGTTGATCCGCACCCCAGCATGCGCATCTCGCCAGGAGTACCGCTTCGCGCCAGCGCCAACGCTATAGTGCTCGAGCGAGC
>Ga0163111_10002731_pt1 | contig 11282 bp, 14 predicted proteins | sample CRUFie1St18metaG_FD_109645 | JGI IMG/M metagenome (GOLD analysis project Ga0163111, IMG submission 109645) | Marine microbial communities from the Costa Rica Dome - CRUD Field 142mm St18 metaG | ecosystem: Environmental > Aquatic > Marine > Oceanic > Photic zone | place: Costa Rica: the Eastern... | reverse complement strand
TCAACAATCGATGATGATGATAACGATTTTTGGTTTGGTTTTGAGCAAGAATACTTTATTATGGATACAGAGACTCAGCTTCCTTTAGGCTTTCCAATGGGAGGATATCCAGGCCCTCAAGGAATGTACTACTGTTCAGTTGGTGGAAAAAATACTCATGGTCGAGAACTCGTTGAAATTCATTCTGACTTATGTCTAGAAGCTGGATTGAACTTTGAAGGTATCAATCAAGAAGTGGCATCTGGTCAATGGGAATTTCAAATCTTTGCTAAAGGTGCAAAAAGTGCTGGTGATCAAATTTGGGTTGCTAGATACATGTTGGATAGATTAACTGAAGATTATGGTTATTATATAGAATATCACCCAAAGCCTGTGAAAGGTGATTGGAATGGTTCTGGAATGCACGCTAATTTTTCAAATAATACACTAAGAACATGTGGAGATCAAGCTACATACGAAAAAATCTGTGAGGCTTTTAGACCTGTTACCAAGGAACACATTGAAGTTTATGGAGAGTTTAATGATCAAAGATTGACTGGGCTTCATGAAACACAGTCAATTAATGAATTTAGTTATGGTGTGTCTGATAGAGGAGCGTCCATAAGAATTCCAATTGGTACAGTTGAAAGTGGCTGGAAAGGTTGGCTTGAAGATAGAAGACCTGCTTCTAATGCTGACCCATACAAAGTAGCTGCAAGAATCATTAAGACAGTTAAGAGTGCCTAAAGATTAGTTTAATATAAGAGGGATTATGAAAATTAAATATAATGTTAATAGAATAATCCCTTTTTTTCTTGTCAGAATATTTTTTCTTTTCAAATAAGCTAATGGAAGTATTATAGCTGAGAAGAGAATTACCCACAACATATCATTAAAAATTATTTTAGAATCAATTTGTTCAATTGGTAAGACTGTTGATGTAATTCCAATCACTACCAGTAGATTAAATATATTTGATCCAATAAGGTTCCCTATCGAAAGATCGTTTTGTTTTTTTACTGAAGCAACAACAGATGCAGCTAATTCAGGGATACTTGTTCCAATAGCGACCATTGTTACACTTATTACTCTTTCAGATATTTCATATCTGTTTGCTATTGATATGGCAGATTTTATTAAAGTTTCAGAGCCAAGCCATAATAACAAGCCACTAAACAAGACATAAATAATTGATTTAGAAATAGAGATTTTAGAAATATCACCTAAATCCGAGAACTCAGAAATACTCTTCTTTTGATATAGAAATAAATATATAATTATCAGAGAAATCAAAACAAGAAGAATAATACCTTCAACTCTAGATATTTTACTGCCAGTTATTAATAGTAAATAAAATAAAAATGTTGAAAGCATTAGGATAGGAAAATCTGAAGTGTAAAATCTTTGTTTTAAGGTAATTGGGTATATAATTGTTATTATTCCAAGTACTAATCCAATATTGGCAATATTAGATCCTATTACATTACCTACAGCAAAATTTGAAAAACCATTTAATGTTGCATTTAAGCTGACAATAAGCTCAGGAGCAGATGTAGCGAATGAGACAACTGTCATACCAATTATAATTTTTGGAACAGAAAACTTCAATGATATGTCGACAGAAGATTTTGTAAGTATATCACCTCCATGTGATAGAAGAATTATTCCAAAAAAAATACCTAAAAAATCCAAAATAAAAGTTTAGAGGGCAATGGAGGACTCAAACCCCCATCTGAAGAGCCGTAATCTTCTGTTCTATTCAGTTGAACTAATTGCCCATTACCTGCAAAAATATATATATATAATGAGATTAATAATTAATCTAGTTTAAATTTTAACTATCTTAGTCATGAATTAAAAAATTATTACAATGGATTGTAACTGCGTAAAATGTAATTGTCAAAATTCATGTGAATGTACATGCTGTGAGTGTTAAAATTAGGTTTAACTAGCTGAAAAACAGTATGTTTCTAAAAGTTATTAACAATTTAGTAGAAAAAGTTTGTATATCTCAATTATTTTTCTACTTTTATATAAGTAAGTGAAAGGGACGGAAAAATTCGCCGTAACGTTCAAAGCGAAAGCAGAGATTAAACTTACAAAAGCTCTAAGCATTAAAAAGTAGTCAAATTAACTACTATTTGAAATATATTTCAATCGTGAATAGAGAATTAGAAAGCCTGGCGCACCTAGTGAGTCAGGCTTTCGAATTTTATAAAACTAATTTTAAAAAAAAATAAAAATGAGATACATACTTCTAATAGTTATACCCTCTATTATTTTATCATCATGCGCGACTGGTTCTGGTAACCAAATGGCTGAAACAATAGTTAATGGAGTTCAAAATGAGATTGTACTTATTGAAGTGCCAAATCAATTGGATGAAATTAGTGATGATAAAAGATATGGAAACTTTGAAATAGCCGTTCCTGAAATAACTAAGGAAGTTTACGATAATGCAAATATCACTGCTTATATAAAAAGAACATATGAAGATGACAGACCTGATAGATGGAGTCAACTTCCACAAGTTTTTCTTAATTCAGATAACAGCACATCTGCATACTTAAGCTTTGGAGAGGGTTTTATTAGAATATCTTTTCAATCTGAAGAGTCTATTGACGAATTATTTGAATTATTTTCTGATAGATTGTTGAAACTCGTAATAGTTAACTAATATTGTGCATTTCAGCATATGTTTTATATGGAAGCTCAATTAGTGAAATAATTTCAAATACTTTTGTATCTGACATTATTTCAACATTTAACGAGAGTTCATTATCAACTATTAAGAAATCTCCAGAATTGTATATTTCATCATTTATTTTTAGTCTCCCATGTTGAATAAAGATTGAGTGGAATCTATCTTGACATATTTCATGGTCATACAGACCTTTGGTGAATGAATGCTGGTAAATTTGAATTGAATCAGATTTTAAATCTATTTGATTATTAATGTCTAAAATTATTTTAGTCTTCTTTCCATCCTCTTTTTTAATCAAAAAGATCTCTGATTTGTAGTCACTATAATTTGCTTCTTCATATAATGACTCATGAAGGTTAGGATCAAACCATATTTGAAATATCTCAGAACCTTTTTTTAATTTTTCTGAATGAGATATTCCTTTACCTGCTTTAATAACTTGTACATCCCCTTCTTTAAGAGTTATCCATTTATCTAAAAGAGTGTCATAATGTTCAATTTCTCCTTTTAAAACAAAACTACATATCTCAAAACCTCGATGAGGATGAAGACCTATAATACTGTCATTCTTTGGAGCCCAAGCATGAGCCCAGTAGAACAAATTTGAGTAAGGTCTTAACATACCGCCGTCCTGTGGAAATCCTATGGGCTTTTTTTCAAGGATGTCACCCCCATTAAAATTACCATTAGCTTGATTATCCTTCTTAAAAATTTTGATTGCCATAAAAGGTTTTATAAGTTAATATTTATAATAATTTACTTAAAGATTTTTAAGTCTTTTAAAGAATTTATCATCAATCCTAAAATAAAAACCATTTTCTTCATGTATAGTACCATCAGGCTTACCATTATATGTATGATACTTAATAATATGTTCTTTTAAAGCTTGAATATCCTGAACATGATATTCATTACCGTATATGTCAACTAATTTATCCATAAACAACTGGTGAATTAGCAGCAGACTCTGCAGCTTGCAACCTCCTCATTATAAATAAACCATAAATAATTAAGTCTAAACTTGAATCACTTAAATCAATTTTATGTATCTCTATATTTTCTTTCCATTTCTTAAACGAATACTTAATCGACAGAACAGGTTTTACACCGTCTTCTAAAAGAGTGTATAATTTTTCAATTTTCCACATGCCACCAGTGTTTGATTGTGATAATGTATATAATTTTTTAGAATCAATAAGACTAAGCGAATACCCTCCTGTTTTCCATTTATAATTAAATACACCTACAATTTTACTTCCTTGAAAAATATTATAAGATGATTTCCAAAAGCTTTTCTTTTTTATCTGATAAGTTCTGCTGTTATAAAAAAAGTTTATTTGACTTGAATACCATTTTGGCTTTATTCCTCTTATCAAAACTTCTTCATTTTCAATAACCTGAAAATCTTTATTATTCTTTTCAATATTTACCTTAATCATTTTTTGAAATTTTAAATTCAAAATATAATAACCTAATGGTCATCTTTTATTTTAACGTAATTGGATGCCTTTTTTTTAAATCTTTTAAATCTAGGTATTGAAACACTTTGAACATACGGACTATATGGATTCTTTTTTTCATAGTCTTGATGATAGTCCTCTGCATGGTAAAATTTACTTATCTCTTTTACCTCAGTAATAATTTTTTTTCCAAAAATTGAATTTGCAGATAACATATCAATATAGTTTTCAATTTTATTTCTTTCATCAATATTAGAATAAAATGCTATCGATCTGTATTGGGTACCGTAGTCAGGACCTTGTCTATTTGGAGTTGTTGGATCGTGAGAATCAAAAAAAACCTTGAGAAGAGTTTCAAATGAAATAATGTCACTATCGTAGATAATCTCAATAGCTTCCGCATGACCTGTTTTACCAGAAATAACCTGGTAATAATTTGGGTTAACTGTTAATCCTCCTGCATAACCAGAGTAAACTTCTTTTACACCATCAAGACTTTCATAGATTGTTTCTACACACCAAAAACATCCTGAAGCAAAGTATGCCTTATTCATCTCACTATACTTTAATTCATTAATTTGATTAACTGGATTAGGGTTATCAAAAGCTTTTTGAGAACTAATATCACAAGCAGATATAATTAAGAGACAACTTATTATATATTTTTTCATACAATTAAAAACATAGCAAAGATAACATGTCATATGATTATAAAATATATCCAAAGTTAATTTTTATTTAAAAATTTATTAATTACAATTATATCATCCTTAGATGTAAGATCTGGCACGTGTTCGCAAATTTTAAAAACTTTTACAGATCCTTTTGCATCACTAATCATATTCTGAATAGCTGTAGCAATCTCTTTTTCTCCTCTCTCTTCATTAATTTCGCAATTGCCTAAATATTTATAAACCTGTTCTCCAATAAATGAGAAGATATTCATACTCACAAACTTTTCTTTATAATAAGTTTCTAATGTTTCTCTGTTAGGCTTCTCGATAATTTTAGATAAAAAATTATTATTAATTTCTAATATTGAAAAAGATGAAATCTTTTCTTCCTTAAAGTCCAGACACTTAAAATCATAAGCTATCATAGAATTATAAAAACACTCTTCTTTTAAAGTTTTAATAGCTTTTGTAGAGTATAGATTATCAGAATTACATACTAAAAATCTTATTTTTTTTAATTTTGGGAATTGATTCATTGTTTGAAAAATTGCATCAGCAGTTCCAAGCGGTTTAGGATTTCCATAAAAGTCTTGAAATGCAAATTTTATAACAACTGATAATTCTTTTGCAATTTTATTGAGATAATTTTGAAATTTTTTTGAATCTTGAGATAATATAATATAAAACTCATTAATGCCTGCCAAAACAGAACTCTTAATTATATGATATATAATTGTTTCATTTTTTTTACCAACTTCTATAAATCCTTTTGCTTTTGAGTTAGACTGTTTAATTTGATCTTCTGAAAGATTATTATTGCTTTTAGATAATCTCATTCTAGAGGATACCCCAGCAGCCATTATAATTAGAGGTATATTATTCATAGTAAATAGTTGGACCTTTGCCTTGATTTGCTATAAAGGCATCTTTAACACCGTAACTTTTTAATTCATTAACAATTTTTGACGAAGCTGATCTATCATTTGAAAGACATACAATTGAACCTCCACCACCAGATCCAACAATTTTAGTACCTAAAGAGCCAAATTCTCTAGCTATATCAATCATATTATCAATTTCTGGAGTAGTGATTTTAAGATCATTTTTCAAGAAATTATGATGAATATTCATTAAATCACCAATTTTCTCAATATTTAAGTTCTCTTTTTGAAATTCATTTTTTGCATCAATTGTAGTTTTATAATTACCAACAGCAGCTCTAAAATATGGTTTCAGAGATTCATCAAGAAATTTAAGGCACTCTTCCAAATCAATATTTTTAATATTTTTTAAACTAAAATCTTTTATATGGCTATTTACTACCTGAATAGACTTAGATGCACTCTCTTTGAGACTTCTTAGAAGTCCTTGTGTATCCTTACCTTGGTTTGATACACCTATAACCATATCACATAACTTATGATTAAATGGTTTTATATCGTTAGTAACAGTATCTAAGTATATTGTTTTACCGTTAGCAATAGTATATTGATCCATCTTTCCTCCAGAGCCATCTATCTCTAAAACTTCAATCCTATATGCTATTTCTGCCAATAAATTTGGAGTTATTTCATAATTAGTAAATGTAGTCAGAAGAAAATTTACCCATGCAACAATTAATGCTGAAGAACTGGATAGACCAGAATTTATTGGGATTGTACTAGTAATTGTTATGTCATATCCCGATTTAGGAATACAATCATAGTCTTTCATAACATTTAATGCAATCTTTAGAAAATCTCTTTCATCTTTATCAAATTCATTATTTAATGTTATTATATCTGTTAATCCCAGATCTTTTTTATAAATTTTAAATTCATTAGAGCTATTTTTTTCTGCTTGTATTATAATTTCATTATTTATTGTAGTAGCAATTATTGGAAGTCCCAAATAATCTTGATGATCACCAAACAGACAGACTCTTCCTGGAGCTTTAGATACTACTTTTTTGTACATTTATTTTTAATTTTTTAATTTAAGAAAAACAATTAGAAATCTAATGATTAAAAAAAATAATCACAAAGAAATCCCAGGTAATCCATCAACGGCAAAAAGTTCTATCAAAAAGTTAAGAACTGAAGCTACTGATGATTCTTTAAGAGTTCTAACAGTCGAAGATTGGAAATTTTGGAGAGATAATGGATATATAGTAATAAAAAACGCTGTACCAAGAGAACAAGCAATTGAAACTGCTAAATTTATTTGGGAATTTGATGATAAGGACGCAAAAGATCCTTCAACATGGTATGCTGATGCAAGAGCAGAAATGCAAATGAAAGAACTTGCTGGTACTGGGATGGTTGAAGTATATAACAATCAACATCTTTGGAATAACAGACAATATCAAAAGGTTTATGATGCATTTGTTGATATATGGGGAACTGAAAAACTATGGGTAACTATTGATAGGGCTAATCTTAATTTTCCAATAAGGCCAGGATTTGAATATAAAGGATTTATACATTGGGACTACGACCCTGATACAAGACCACAAAATGTTCAAGGAGTTTTAGCATTATCTGACCAAACTGATCAGAATATGGGAGGATTTCAATGTATTCCTTGGTTATACAAAAATTATGATACTTGGAAGCTTTCTCAACCAGATGATAGAGACAAATTTAAACCAGATATATCAGGACTTGAAGATAAGGTTATTAAAGTTTCTCTTGAAGCTGGTGATTTATTAATTTTCAATAGCACACAACCACATGGAATTAGACCTAACAATTCAAAAGATAAAGTTAGAATTGCTCAATATATTTCTATGATGCCTGCACAAGAAGATGATAATGAACTTGTAGAATGGAGAGTTAATTCATGGAAGAATAGAATTGCACCTGAGGGATATGCTTTTCCAGGTGATCCAAGAAATTGGGAACAGACTAAGTATGAGACTGCTAAATTATCACTACTAGGAAGAAAACTTCTTGGTTTAGATAAGTGGTAGAATATAAATATAAATTGAATCTTAATTTAAAAAATAAAAAGGTATTCATATCGGGCTCTACTAAAGGTATTGGCTATGAGACAGCTAAATTATTTCTAGATGAAGGAGCTTTAGTCATTATTAATGGAAGAACAAAATATAGTGTAGATAATGCTTTATCTAAACTTAATAATAAAAATGCCAGCGGAATAATTACTGACTTTTTAGATGACTCTCAAGTTGAAAAACTTATAGTTGAGATTCCTGATGACATTGATATTCTTATTAACAATGTTGGAATTTTTAGAGGTAAAAATTTTTTTGAAGAAACATCACAAGACTGGGATGATCATTTTAAAGTCAACCTTATGAGTGGAGTAAAGTTATCTAAATATCTTCTTCCTAAAATGATTAAAAAAAATTGGGGAAGAATTATTTTTATTTCATCTGAATGCTCCACACTCGTTCCAGGTGATCTATTAAGCTATAGTGTATCTAAGGCTTCTGTAAGTGTATTTTCAAGTGGTTTAGCTAAACTTACAAAAGGGTCTAATGTTACAGTAAATACGATAGTGCCAGGATCTACATTATCTGAAGGATCAGAAGAATTCCTAACAGAAACTGCAAAAAGAGAAAGCAAGACAAAAGAAGAAGTAGAAAAAAGCTTTTTTAAAGATGTTAGAGACTCCTCGCTGATTTCAAGGTTCCTAACTGTTAGTGAAGTTGCAAATACAATTTTGTACCTATCAAGTCCATTATCATCAGGTACAAATGGGGCATCAATAAGAGTTGACGGAGGAAGTATGGGCTCAATTATATAAAAAAACCCACCTTAATAAGTGGGTTTTTTATAAGAATAATCAATTATTCCATTTCTGCATCCCACTGATGTATACGGAATATTTTTCCGTCCCTAATGAAAATTCTATCAATTAATCTAACATTTTCTTGTGTTCCATCTTTAAGATATCTACTCTCAGAGAAAGCAACAGTCACCCTAGTATAGTCTGTACCTTCAGTTACTAAAGGAACAGCGTTCCATACATTTCTAGAAATTGAGTCATATGGTGAATGTAATTGATTAACTACATCATGAACAGCATCTCTATTGAGAACCATCATCTCTCCACCTTGAGAAGGCCAGTATCTTACAGTATCTGTCATCATCTCATACATAAGATCGGTATTCTTATCAGCATATGCTAAAACTAAGTCAATAGCTATTTGATTATCTTCTTCAGAACCAAAGATATACTTAGCTCCTTCACTATTTGCAACACCTGCAGATTTTTCAACAACTGTTGATTCACAACTTAGTAAAAGTCCAACTGACAGAAATAATAAAAAATTTTTCATCTTAATTATAATTTTAATTTACTCGGAGCCTGAAGCAGCCTCAGCAGCATTTACTTCAGCCCAGAAATCTTTACCATCAATATGAATATTGTGATATATTATCTTTCCCTCATCATTCCAACCATAGTTAAGGTGGATAAATTGAGTAACTTCATTACCAGTGAATTTTCCTGTTCCAGTCCAAGTGCCCCAATAGTGAGTCCATGTTCCAAAGTCATTATAATAATTAGTGTGAAGACCACCTCCTGTCCCGTCATCAGAACCTGGAAGCCACATTGAAATATTATCAAATAAAGCATGATGCTCAGCATCAGTTGCGACAAAAGAAGCCTTATTAACCTCAAATCCAGGAATTGAATTACTTCCTGTAAGATCATCAGAAACAATTGATTGATCATAGTCTGCATCATATGAATCTGTTCCATATGCCATATAATTCTCAAACATTTTTTGAATTGCTTGAGTTTTGTCATCGTCAGTTTTTACAATTGCAATTGAATCTGTAGGCATTTGACATGCCGTAAATAAAATAAAAATTGTAAGTAATATAAATTTTTTCATTGTTATTAATTGATTTAATAATTCAATATAAAAAAACCTCATCATTTTACAATGAAAAGGTTTTAAGATTTATTAAATAAGGTGTTAATCCTGGTCTGGAGCAACAGCTAATAACATGCCTGTAGCGTCAAAATAATCTCCAGTAGAGACTATTTTACCATCCTGAAATTCAAACCAATGGTATGCTAGAACAGAAAAATCTTTTCCTGATTCATTGCTAGTACCTGACCACTCTCCATAAATTCTGACACCACCATTTGGAACTAAAGTTTCATTATCAACTCCTGGTAAAAAAACTGGGTTATTGAACTTTACATTGGAAAAATTATCAGTATAAAATTTACCAATATCATTCATGTATGTATCATAACCAACTTGTCCCATACCATAGATTGGGGCTGTTGCAGTTATATCTTCTGATACGATTTCAGTTAACAAATCAAAATTTTGTGTTTCAAAAACTTCGATCCATTTTTTTGTAATTTCAACATTAGCCTGATATTCAGGATTTTGGACATTTGAACAAGAAATAAAAAGCCCTAATGTTGTTAGTAAAAATATTTTTTTCATAATAATTGATTTAAAGTTTCAATATACAAAAAAACCTATCCATTATTTACAGGAGAAGTTCTTAAACTTTTATAAATATTTGTTCTTCGCTTTCAGATATAAAATTTTAAAAGTATAAATTATAGCTCTAATCTGTTATGATCTAAAGCCCATCTTTTTACTTTTTGAACTAAACCAGTTGAAGATCCGACAAGCTTTGCTGTCCTTCTTATACTTTCACCACGTTTAAGATGTCTCAAAATATTAATGTTTCTGGGTTTATTAAAAAACTCTTCAACTGATTCTAATTGTCTTCCACCTACACCCTTATATCTACCCAATTCTTTGGCTTGTTGTACACCAAATCTTTGTGACTCAATTCTATTTTGATATTCCATATTTGCAAGTGATCTAAATAAATTTAAGAATAATATAGTATCAGGTTTTACTCTCCCATAATCATCTGTTGTCTCTAATCTTTCAAGTTGAGAGACTAAAGAGACATCGTTTTGAATTAAAAAATCAATTGAATTTAAAACATCAATCTGATTTCTACCTAGAACAGATATACTGGGAACAATAACTTTAGATATTTTCTTTTGTTTAATTAAGGCAAATAATAATGAACCCTTCTCTCTTTTTGAAAAAGGAATTACACTTGAACATAAATCAACATAAACATTTTCTCCTTTAGATAAAGTTTCTGCACGTAAATTATCATGGGTTTGAAAATAGGAAATAATCATTGTATTAAATAATAATGTATTAATTACACGTTATAAATACAAATATATAGTAATATATTTAAATAAAAATAAATTAAACATTACTATTTTTTATTACATATGAAATAAATGTCATTAAAAGTAGATAATTTTTTTATAAAATAGTACACTTTATAATTAATACATTAAAAAAACAATTATATATAAAAAAACGTAAATTTGAAAAAAATTAATTCAATGGGTGTAGGAGGAATATTTATAGGGACATTAGCACTAATATTTGCTATTGTTATTATAATGGAAATAAAGCAAAGATTATTTTAATCTAAGAAAACAGTATTAGAT
>Ga0163111_10002730_pt1 | contig 11283 bp, 10 predicted proteins | sample CRUFie1St18metaG_FD_109645 | JGI IMG/M metagenome (GOLD analysis project Ga0163111, IMG submission 109645) | Marine microbial communities from the Costa Rica Dome - CRUD Field 142mm St18 metaG | ecosystem: Environmental > Aquatic > Marine > Oceanic > Photic zone | place: Costa Rica: the Eastern... | reverse complement strand
ATGTCGAATCCTACTATTTGTTTTATTGGAGATTCCTTAACAGAAGGTACTTATTCAGTTGACTGGGTAACAAATCTTTCTAAAAAATTTCCATCAATTAATTTTATAAATAAAGGCAATAATGGAGAAACATCTGCTTTAGTAAGAACTCGTATTAAAACTGATGTTATTGATTTGAATCCAGAATTTGTTGTTGTTCTTATAGGTGGTAATGATATTATTGGAGCTACACATAATGAAGCTGGTAAAATGTATGTAGAAATGTTTCCAGAAATTCAAAAAGAACCACCGACTTATGAACAATACAAAACCGAAATGGAAACTATTATCAAAACACTTGATAAAGATCTTCCAAAGAATACACAAATTCTAATCTTAAGTCCTCCTCCAATAGGTGAAGGTGGTATGGATTCTCCAGAATGGAATCTTGGAGCAAAATGTTCTAAAATATGTGAAGAAATAGTTCTTGAATGTTCGGATAGAGTACTTTTTTCAGACTTATATACCGAAGTTATGAGAAATATGATTTTTCATATTAATGGAAATTATAGTCCACTAAAACTATCATTGTTTAATATGACATTGTGTCGTATATTATCAATATTTTTTAAGTGGGAAACAATACGTTGGTTAAATGGTTACAAATATACAACTGATGGTATACATTTTTGTTCTGAATTCGGAAATATTTGTGAAAATATAGTAATTGACTGGTTATTGTCAGATATGACTATATAAATACAAGATAAGGACTAATTATAAATATGAAATTATGGAAAATATTAAAAATACTCAAAACAAAATTAGAGAATTTTTGTTTAACCTTTTACCAATGCCAATTAGAGAAATTACTTTAAGCAAACTTCATTCTTTATCTATTACAGATAATCAAATCAATAATTTTATTACTGGATCATTAACATTATTTTTGTTAATGGTTTATAATTTAATTTATAAATATCCGAGAGCTTTATCAAGCACATTCGCAATATATCCTATTCATCTTACAATTGAATATATTAGAACACATAGACCATTATTATTGGAACAAAAGAAATTACTAATGACTTGGATATACTTTGTGATATGGGATAATCTTGCTTATTTTACAAACAGTTTTCCGCTAATTAGAATTGCTGGTTATATGGCTATTTTTATGAAAAATTATGATGATACCAACAAAAAATCACTTGGTGATTATATTATTATCAAACACGAAGAAATTGTAAATTCAATTAAAGGAAAATCTGATTCAAAAAAACAAGCATTAAATATAACAAATCTTGAATCTGAAAAAGAACTTCCAAAACAAGAAAAAACTGAATAAATATAAGATTAGTTATTTATACTTTCTTTGTTTCTCCAACAGAAATAACTTTAGAATATAAAGCATTGTATTCTGAAGAATCAACTATATAATTATTAAGTTGTTCTAAATCTTCTAAAGGAGTATTTACTATTTGAACATCTGTTTTTATATCTTCTAAAAGCTTCTTGTTGTTTAGAAGCTCGTTAATAACAATATCTTTATCTTCAAAATTTTCTGAATAACTTTTCAATTTAAACGGATAAAGCAAAAATCTAAACATTGGAAAGTTATCAACAATTTTGTTAAAAGATACAACATTTTCTTCACATAAACGGTCTACACAATAATCACGCATAATAGTGCTGATCTTATTATGTTTTTCATACCAAATTATTGAATGACCTAAATACAAATTGGATAATATATCTGCCATAGTACCAGAAATATATTGTTCAGACTTTAATTTTCCCCCAAGTAATGCTACAAAATTTGCTAAACCTGCAAAATGCATTGTTTGTAAATATAATCTATTTTCATTATATTTGAATCTTAAAGCACCATATGGTGTCAAACCATTTATTATTGCTTGAAAATACATATTAAAACTATGACTAATCATTGGTATCATTGACTCTTTGAATTTCTTGTTATCATCTTCTAATATAGAATCTAAAATATTGTTAATATATGGATGTGATTTATTAATTCCTTGTCCAAAAATAATTAAATTTCTTGTTAAAACATTACTACCTTCAACAGTTATACCGACTGGAATTGCTCTATAAAATTTTTCCATAAAGTTTTGCTTTCCAAGACAAATTGCTGAACCAGCATTTATATCCATTCCATCATTTATAACTTTTCTTGCACGTTCAGTTGATTGTTCCTTCATAATAGCTGACAAAACTGCTGGTTTTTCTCCACAATCCAATAAATGATTTGTTAAAGAAATAGAACATTGTATCAAATAAGTATTATATGCCATATTTACCAATTTTTCTCTAACTCCTTGCATATCAATTAAAGCACGTTTGAATTGTTTCCTATGTTTTGCATACATTAAAGTACCATAAAGAGCTGTTTTCGCAGACCCATTTGCAGTTGCGGGTAATGATATTGCTCTACCAACTGCTAAACATTCCATTAACATATTCCATCCTAAACCAATGTTATTTTCACCACCAATTACTTGTTCTATATCAATATAGAATTTTCCTTTCAAAGTTCCATTGGGAAAACCATTGTTTGCAGGATTATGATAAGTTTCTTGTATTAATCCTTTATGACACCTTTCCACCAATGCTAATGTTATTCCTTTCTTTTTACTTTTTAACAAATTATCTGGGTCTTCCAATTCAAATGCTATACCAATTAAGTTAGAAATTGGTGCTAAAGTTATATATCTTTTATTTATTTCTAATTCAATACATATTTTCCCATTTAAATTAACAACAGTTCCTTTATCAATTGAGCCAGTTGCATCTGAGCCATTATTTGGTCCTGTTAATCCGAAACACGGGATCATTTCACCACTTGCTAATTTTGATAAATATTTGTTTTTTTGTTCTTGTGTTCCATAATATTGTAATAATTCGCCAGGACCTAATGAGTTGGGTACCATAATCATAACTCCCATTGCCGGATTCGCACTTACTATTCTTGTTAATATCCTTGATATATTATTAACACTCGTCTTAGTACCACCATATTTCTTGTCAATAATCATTCCAAAAAAACCATTCTTTCCAATAGAATCCAATAATCCTTCTGGTATCTTTGGATAACTAATTTCTTGATTACCATATTTTTCCAAAAAATCATCTAACTTGTTGTATAAATTTTTTTCATGAAAACTAAAAGGATTTATCGCTTTTTTTATAGGCACTATTCCCTTAAATATATCTTTATCAATACTTGTTGTACCACTTCTTAAAGCAATAAGTTCTGTATCCGAAATTTTGGGTATAATTCTTTTTGTTAATCGAAATATACTATTCATAATTATTTATTAAGTACATAGTCCTTAAATTTTATAAAAATGAACCAAAATATTTATACTTTCAACTATTAACATTTAGATGAGTTGGTCAAATTTCTTAGAACAGCAAGAAGAAGAACTACAAAAGATTAATGAATTTCTTGATTCCGAATATATTCAATATGGAAACGAATTACTTGTATTACCACCGTCAAATATGAGATTTGCAGCATTTGATATTTGTCCACTTAATAAAGTTAAAGTGTGCATATGGGGACAAGACCCATATCATAATAGAGGAGAAGCAATGGGATTATGTTTTAGTGTACCAGATAACGTAAAAATACCTCCGTCCTTAAAAAATATTTACAAAGAACTCAAAAACGATTTAAATATTGAAAAACAAAGTGGAGATTTGACATGTTGGGCAAAACAAGGAGTTTTATTACTTAATAGTGCTTTAACTGTTCGTGAGCATTGTGCGAATAGTCATCAGAAAAAATGGAAAAACTTTACAGATAATGCTATTAAATATTTATCAAATCATAGTAATGGAGTAATCTTTATATTATGGGGAAATAATGCAAAACAAAAAGAAACCCTTATTGATACATCAAAACATTATATATTAAAAGCAACACACCCAAGTCCTTTATCTGCAAACAGAGGAGGCTTCTTTGGTACTAAACATTTCAGTAAAACAAATGAAATTTTAGTTAATCAAAATAAAACACCAATTAAATGGTAAAATTCACTTAAAGACTCTTAATAAAAGTTTCCCAAGCATTAACAGTTCTTTGTCCAGCATATTCTTTTATTCCACTTGCCGAAACAGCTTTTATAGTTGGAAAACCTTTTATTCCAAATTCTTTTCCTAATCCTTTATTAGCATCGCAATCAACAGATAAAATACGTACTGTTTTTCCATTTACTTTTACATTATCATATTTACTTGATAACTTTTCCCAATCTGGAGCCATGTTTTTGCAATGTCCACACCATGGAGCATAGAATTTAACAAGTGCTACTCCATCCTTTGGTATTTTACCATATAATTCTTCTTTTGTTGATACTTCATTATCAGAAGACAAAAACGATTCACGTACTCTTAATCCACCGGTTACTAATAATACTACCAAAATTATTATTCCAACCAACATTAAAAGTTTCTTAATATTCATCTTACACGCCATTTAATAGATTAAGATGTTTTTTATTAAACATAATAATTTAATTATGTTTTCAAAATATTATATTCAAACTTGTAAAAATATAACTAAAGAAAACATTATTGAGTGTCAAAAAAAATGGTCTACCTATATTATTGAAATTGGTCAAAAGTATTTAGATAACAAAGATTATAAAACTTATGCCAATACTTTTTTTGATGACTTATATGCTGATTTACCAGAAATATTGTTCAAACCAACTCAAGCATATGAATTCCCAATCAGAAATACACGTAATGATATATTATCTTATTTTGTAACAGGTAAAATTGAAGAAGATGATGGCTTCGCTTTAAAACCTTGGTCATCTATTGAATGGAATAATAACAATTTTTTTATTAATGAAAATATTGCTATTGTAATGGGTCAATATACATTTAAAAGTATACATAAGAATACATTTATAAATGCGGATTATACATTTGGATATATAAAATGTGAAAATACAAATGAGCTTAAAATTTTTCTACATCATTCTTCACTACCATATATTTCAAACAATATTTCCTGTATGACTGGATTGTTTTAATATTTCATTTTAATAATGAATAAGATATTACTTTTAATAATAATATGTTTGAGTTTTCTTTTTTGTTTAATCTATTTTTCAAAACATTTTGAATTTATAAATAAGACTAAGCTATTCAAAATATTAAGCCACAAAGATTATTTAAACACTTTTTCCAAAATAGATCTATATGTCAGAAATGTAAACAATACAGAAGAATATATTAAATATAAAATAGTTCATTCACTATCTGATTTTAATATCTTTGAAAAACTAAGACTTTTTTGTTTAACTTTATATGTTGATATATCAATTTTTCTAAGTAAATCTAATTCTATAAACAAAACTAAGTTAATACAAATACCTTGGAAAATAGGTGTTGTTAATGGTAAACTATATGAAGAAGGATTACCTCATACTCGTAACGGCAATATTATATTATCAAGAAATAGTCTGAATAACAATTCAAATAAAGAATTGGCAAAAATACTTCTTCATGAAAAAGTTCATGTATATCAATATATTTACAAAGACGAAACACAAAAATATATAGAAAAAAAAGGCTTTAAAAAACTTAGAAAGAGAGAGAAAAATGTTAGAGCAAATCCAGATATAGATTTGTATACTTATATGGATTCTTCCGGTAACAAATATAGAGCAACTTATAGAAAAAATGCTTCATCAATACTCGATGTAAAATATGATGCTGGTAATTCTCAATCTTATGAACATCCTTATGAATCAATGGCAATTGAGTTGGAAAAGATTATCAATTAAAAATCACATTTTTGAGAAATTATAATTAAATATTATGATACCAAATGGTATTTTTTTTCATGAAGGAGCTGGATTATTCCCTTATTATATAGGAATTTCCACATATTTACAAGAAAATTACGATTTACGAAATACTTCTTTTGCGGGTTGTTCTACTGGATGTTTTCCAGCAATTGCATTAAGTGCTAAAATTTGTGATGGCAGATTTTATAGCAAAGTTCTTTTACCAAGTATAAAAGACATACAAAAAACCAATACACAAAATAGAGTCAACACATATAGAGAAGAAATAGCAGAAACACAACTGGCCAAAGTCTACAAGCTTATAGAAGACGAACAAAAAAAGGACTCATACGAATATGAAAATGCTTGGGAATATTGTGTAAATAATGCTAAAACCGAGGATGTATACTTACTTAAGAAGCTAAGCGCACAACTACAAAAGCAGTTCACACCTACAAACAAAATATTGAGACAACCATTTACATTCGAAGGCGAAAAACAACTGATACAAAAGGCAAAATGCGTGAGCAAATCCTTTCACGAAAAGCTAAGAAATATAATTCAAGAAACTGGTGGCAATTATATAGAAGGACCTCTGAAATTAGAGGATCGGATTCGTAACAAGGCACATGATGACTATGAAAATGAATTGGCTTGTGTATTGGATATTATTCGTGGTACGGGCGTTTTCGAAAATATATACACTTTTGGTAAAGCAATATCTAAATTTATTAGTCTAAGTAGGAGCAATGATCTCTTAATCATTCGAGCAAAGGATCGCATCAATAAGCCGGTTCATGGATGTGGCTATCGTGATTTGCTTATAAATGTGGAGATTAATGGCTTCGTGGGTGAACTACAACTATCACTATCAAAGCTTCTCGAAATCAAGTTCTCTTCACATCGGATTTACAATTTGAGTAGGGCTCTACAATACAATGCCCAAAATGGATTTATATTTAGAGAACTAATGTTCGGATCAGACTGGATTAAACATTTAAAAAAGCATATTAAAACTGCTATTATTGAATCTGGTAATTTTCACAATATAAAAAATAAATGTTTACTTCTTGTGCCTGATTTTGATACAAATAATTTAAATCCAGAATTTATTAGTAAATGGGATACAATAGATGATTTAATAGATTTTTGTATTACATCTTCATGGATTCCGGTAATATTTGGAGGATTTTTCAAACAATTTAGAAACAAAAATAATTTTGATAAAGAATTTAGAAATATATTATGTAATAGTTCTGTTAATCCAGATTATAATCATAATTGGTTACATATAGATTTGTGTACATTTGGAAGATTCGAAAAAAATATTTTTTTTTATAGTTTACATAGCTTTATCAGTTTAATATTTTCTGCAAACGAACATTTTATATTAAATCTTATAAATCAAGGATATATTGATGCTAAAAACAACGATACATATTTCAAAAACTTTAAAAAACTTTAAAAAATTACTTTCTAAACTGATGTTCAGTAGAATCAGTTCCTTGAATCTTTGTACTATATGAATCTCCTAATGCGGCTGTTAAGGTAGAATCTACTAATTCAGAGCCACTAAACTGTTGATGTGTTAAAATATCAAGATTCATATCTTTTTCTTTGTCTTGAATACTATTTACATAAGCATACATGCTATTTTGTTTGAATTCCCTTGAAAATTGAGCAGCAGCTAATCCATTCAAATGAAATCCAGCAAGTGTTATAAATGACCACACATAACCCATTTTTCCTAACTCATAATGATATTCTTTCATATCTCCAACACTAAGACCACTAGTCCCCCAATTAAAACTTGGTGATGTATTGATAGCTAAGAACACTTTTTCTTTATCTACTCCATCCGCAAAAGTCTTTGCATCCTCTAAAGATGGTGTATCCAATTCACACCATAATAAATCAACATATGGTATCATTGCATTTCCTCGTGCAATTGCTAGATCTAAACCACAATCCACATGATAATATCCTTCAGGACTACGAGCTGGTTTCCACTTGTCTAGATTATGCCTATTTCTAACTATTTCATTACAATTGGGAGTAGCACCTAGTATAAATGGTTTATCCACAGGATCAATATCTGAATCTATAAATTTCGCAGACTTTGCATCAGTACGTCCTACTATTAAAGTTTTTGTACCCATAATATCACAAGTCAATCTTGCTGATTTTAATCTACTTATTTGTTCTTGCATAGAACATAAGACTTTTCCTCCTTGATGTCCACATTTCTTTGCACCATTTTTTTGATCCTCAATGTGAATACCAGCTGCTCCAGCTTCTACAAACATTTGTGTTAATTTCATAACTGTAGTTGGGCCTCCATGACCTGCATCTGCATCTGCTATTATTGGTCTTAAATAATCTATTTTGTTATTACAATTTTGTAATCGATAATTTCTTTCAAACTGTTTTCTATCGTGAAATAATTGAGCTCTAAACAGTTGGTCTACTTTTTTAGGAACAGAATCATAAGGATAATCAGCAAGATCTGGACCAGGTAAATTGTTACTACTTGCAGTAGAAGATGTTTGCCATCCGGAAACATATATACTGTTTAAATGTGGTGCCATTTGAGTTACTTGTAATGGATCTAATGCGCCATAAGTATATTCACATATTTTATTCTTTTTTGCATTTTCTAAAATATTCCAAAATTTATTTGCCATTCTATTTGACATATATTCAGGTGGTATTTGACTTCCTTGTAAAGATACAATTTTTTCAGCATCCCAAGAACGTCTTATATTTTTGAATCTATCATTTTTCAACCATTTTGATATATTTTTGACTCTACTCCTAAAAGTCATTTTACATAGTATATATTTTTATTTCACTATATATAGCGCATTTATATTAAACTAATAAACTACGAACAATAGCCTCTATAAGAGGAGGTGGTACAGCATTGCCAATTTGTTTTATTTTTTCTTTTCTATTACCTACAATTTGAAAATTTGATGGAAATCCTTGAATTTGTTTTAGTTCATCTGGTAACATTGTTCTTAAATAATAACCATTTTTATTTTGTAATGGAACAAATAGCCTTGGTTGATGATCATAAGCACATATAATTGTTTTACTTGGTTTCCGTATATCAATTATTTCAGCATGTATTGGTGAATCACGCTTTCCAAACGATAATAAAGAATCATATGTTTTTCCATTATATGTGTGTCTTGTTCTTTGATCATTTTTTGCTTTAAGTTTCAAATATGGATGTACATTATTTTCAGTTTCATCATTTTCCATATTTTTTAGAATACATTCATTCGGTATTTGAGTCATATCAAAATCTTCTGGCTCAATTTTTATAGCTCCTTCCATATTAAAGTTAATAATGCCTATAAGATTTGGTTCGTCATTTACTGGAGATGGAAAAGTAAACTCTTGTTGTAAATCATTACGAATACCTACAATTATCAATCTTTCTCTATTTTGAGGAACTCTAAATAAATTTACTTTACAAACTTTGTCATAAATATTATATCCAACTCTTTCAAATTCAGATTTGATAATATCAAAATATAATTCTCCATTATTAGTTTTTTTTGTTAAAAGACCTTTTACATTTTCACCAATTAAATATTTGGGTTTTATAATACTTACTACTCTTACAAATTCTCTAAACATTGTATTTCTTGGATCATCCTCTTTTCGTTTTCCAGCACTACTAAAACTTTGGCAAGGAAATCCCGCAAAGACTAAATCTACATTATTCTTATATACTTCAAATTTTGAATCTGGTATATTTAAAATATTTCTTCCTTCTTTTTCATTTTTGGATTCATCAATAATTAGCTTACTATTTGGAAAATTTAATTCATGCGATTCAATAGCATTACTATCATATTCATTGTAAGCAATTACATTACCTCCAGCATATTCAATTCCAAGACTATCTCCGCCTAAACCACTAAACAAACTTATAGAATTTAACCTGTTAACCATTATCAAATGTAATTAATTATAATTTTATACTTATGCAATATTGAGGTTAACTATATATAAATATACAAATAATAGATGATATATTCCAAATTTTTAACTATATTTTGTTTAATTATTAAAGCATTTGGATTGAGTTTATTAAATCCCGAATCACAAAGACTAATGAATGCTGCCAAAAAATTAAGACAAGAAGCACAAATATTAGAAAACGAATTAATACAAGAACGCAAAGATTTTGAATCAAAAAAATACTTAAAAGATAATTTTATTCCTGGTGAAAAAGATTTTATAATTCCAAAATTGTTTGTTACAAAAATTCAAACAAAAAATAAATTGAATTTACATTGGGAGTTGAAAAGAGATGGCGAAACTCGATTAAAAATATTAGATAATAATAACTATTTATTAGGAAGAGCATTAGGAAAATGGATTAAAAAGAAGTCTCGTCTTGGTATTGGTCATATTATCATTTTTCGTGGATGGGGAGTTGGTTTATCAATTCGTTGTAAATTTATTTCAATTTCGAGATATGAACACAAAAGAGCAAAACACAATTTCAATAAGTGCAATTCAAATCTTAAAATTTTAAATAAAGACTTGGATTCTTTAAGACAATCCGCAAAAATTATTTCAAATATTAATCCTCCAAAACCTATTTTTCCAATTATTTCTACTGAGTCTATCGCATATACATTCTTTTTTTCATTCAGAAGATTTTTAAAAAAATTGATTTTTATTACAACAGAAAAATTAATACTTATTAGTATTCATTTTGCTAAAAAAGACACACAAAAATGGGAAAAAATAGTTAATATAGGTAACAATAATCAATATATTAAACTTATTGATGATTTTTATATTATAAACAATGAAGGCTCTATTAATATTAGAGGTATGATACCTATATATAACTCGTGGGTAAAATCTCCAAGATATTTATACAAAGATAAAATTAGTCTCGAATATTATGATATAATAAAAACAAGAACTGGGGGGCGGATTGGGGGAGTTTTTTCTAACAATTCTTTTAATTGTTAATATCAAAATCGTTTGCATCATAAATCTTTTTCAGCTCAGCAATTACAGAATCTCCAGAAAGTCTAATTGCGTCTACTTCATCATTTTTCCAAATATTTTCAATTAGAGAACTATCAGAATGTGTTCTTGTTTTTTTTACTGGTGGGGGAATAATTGAAGAAATAAAGTAGTTTGGAGCTTTTGAATTCCTGCCACTGGATGTAATACTTGTCTCAAATACACTTTTTTCTTTATCTACATCATATGTATATACTACATTTTTAGTTTGTTTGGCTTTGGATAATGTTTCAACACTATTTAGACACCAATTATCAGTAAACTCATTCCATTTTGCGTCAATAATACCATTTAGATCACTATAAACCCATTCTCTATCAGCCTTTGTTGTACCTTTAACAATAACAGTCGATCCAAAATTATTAACATAATTAATTACACCATTCTTGTTACGCGCTTTGATATAATCAATACAGCT
>Ga0163111_10002729_pt1 | contig 11283 bp, 7 predicted proteins | sample CRUFie1St18metaG_FD_109645 | JGI IMG/M metagenome (GOLD analysis project Ga0163111, IMG submission 109645) | Marine microbial communities from the Costa Rica Dome - CRUD Field 142mm St18 metaG | ecosystem: Environmental > Aquatic > Marine > Oceanic > Photic zone | place: Costa Rica: the Eastern... | reverse complement strand
TAGGGAGCTAAAAATTGAAGAGGTGCTGAATCTGAAGCCGTAGCTGCCACAATAGTTGTATATTCCATTGCACCAGCTTCTTCTAAGGTCTTTTGAATTTGTTTCACTGTTGATCTTTTTTGTCCAACAGCATCATAAATACAATAAAGTTTTTGCTTTTCGTCACCTGACTCATTTATCTTTTTCTGGTTAATGATTGCATCGACTGCAACTGCTGTCTTTCCAGTCTGTCTATCACCAATAATTAATTCACGTTGACCCCTACCTATTGGAACAAGACTATCAATCGACTTTAGACCTGTTTGCATTGGTTCACTGACAGACTGTCTTGGAATAATTCCTGGAGCCTTAACCTCAACTCTACTTTTTTTAATACCTTTTCCTAAAGCGCCCTTACCATCAATTGGATTACCTAGTCCATCAACTACTCTTCCTAATAATTCTTTTCCAACTGGTGTATCAACAATACTTCCAGTTCTTTTTACAATATCACCTTCTTTAATATTTCTGTCATCACCAAAAATTACAACACCAACATTTTCACTCTCTAAGTTCAAAGCCATACCTTTTGAACCATCTGAAAATTCAACCATCTCACCTGCTTGAACATTATCTAAACCATATATTCTAGCTATACCATCGCCAACTGATAAGACTTGCCCAACTTCAGATACTTCAGCTTTTTCTCCAAAATTTTTAATTTGTTCTTTTAAAATTTTCGTAACTTCAGATGGATTAATTTCCATATTATGCCTCTATCATTCTATTTTCAATTTGTTGTAATTTATTTTTAATAGAAGTATCAATCATTATACTCTCAATTTGAATAACTAACCCTCCAATTAAACTTTGATCATGATTATAATTTAATTTAATCTTTGATTTAAAATTATTTGATAACTCATTTGTAATATTGACAATTTCATCTTGAGTTAATTCTTTAGCTGATTTAATTATCGCTTTCAATTCTCCTCTCTTTTTTGAACAAATTTCTGTAAAACTATCTAAAATTTTTTCAACATAAAAGAATCTTCTTTTAGATATCAAAAAATTTATAAAATTTTTAAATAATTTTTCTATTTTTAAATGTTCAAATATTTTATTTACAACATTTGTTAAAACCTCACGACTAATTGTTGGATCTTTTATTAAATTATTTAAATCATAATTATTTGATATTAATTTTAAAAAAGCATTAGAATTTTCTTCTACTTGAGAAAGTAAATTCGATTCATTTGCTAATTCATATAATGCTAAAGAATATCTATTAGCCGAGGTATCAGAGAATTCCCTATTTTTACTCAATTTAATGCCTATAAAATGTTTATGATTATTTTTAAATTCACGATTTAATTAACACATGCAATTATAGTCTTCAAGTATCACATTTGCTAAAAACTGTTTTTTTTGGGTATTAATTAAAGCTTATTGGATCAACATCAACTGAAAGTTTTATTCCTGGTGAAAATTTATATTCAGGAATTAAGGAGGCTAAGGAATTTTGTAATTTTAAAGTTTTTGGACCCCTAATCAATAATCTTACTCGGTATTTTCTTTTTAATCTAAATATAGGTGCACTTACTGGACCTAATATTTTTCCTTGAAACTTATTTTCAAGAAATGACTTAAATTTAATAGATTCTGTCTCTAATTTATGTTCATGTTCGCCTGTCAAAATTAACGAGATAAATCTTTGAAAAGGTGGGAGATTATTTTTTTTCCTTATTTCAATTTCTTCGTCTAAAAAAATTTCGGGATTTTTATTAGTAATATTTGATATCATTTTTTTATTATAATTATAAGTTTGAAAATATATAGTCGAAGGTTGACCTGTACGTCCAGCTCTACCAGATAATTGATGATATAACTGTAAATTTTTTTCTGCGCTTCTTAAATCGTGGCCTTGAGAAGATAAATCTATATCAACAACAACAATACAATTTAAACTAGGGAAATGAAAACCCTTAGAAATTAATTGAGTACCAATTAAAATTTCTATTTCATTTTTTGTTATTTTTTCCAATTTATCTTTAAAATATTTCTTATTCATAGTGTCACTCGAAAAAATTTCTACTTTTTTCGTAGGAAAAATTTTTTTTACCTCTTCTGAAATTCTCTCTACACCTGGCCCACTAAATAAAAAGCTACAATATCCCTCTTTAGAACATTTTCTCTCTAATAAAGATTTAAATCCACAATAATGGCATAATAAAATTTTTTTACTCTTATGATAGACTAAATTTATAGAGCAATTTGGACATGAAAAATTGTAAAAACATTTTTTACAAAAAACGTTTGGAGAGAAACCTCTCCTATTTAAAAAAAATAAAATTTGATCTTTTTTTTCTAAATGAAAATTTACTTTTTGAATTATATTTTTTGAAAGCCATGATTGACTATCTAATTTAATATTATTTAAATCTACAATCTCATAATTTGGAAATGAAGCATTTTTGTACCTCTTTTCAATTTTAGAAATATTGTATTTTTTTTTTTTAATATTCACATATGTCTCAACTGATGGAACAGCTGTAACTAAATTAATAGGAATATTTTCAAATGATGCTCTGGATATAGCCATATCTCTTGCATTATATATTATTCCCTCATCTTGTTTATATGATTGATCGTGTTCTTCATCTACAACTATTAGCCCCAATTTCTTAAATGGTAAAAATAAAGATGACCTAGCTCCTATCACTACATCTATTTTACCATTGCTAATACCACTCCATATAATTTCCTTTTTTTTTTTTGTTATTCCAGAGTGCCATAGGGCAGGCCTAAAACCAAAAAATTCAATAAATTTTTTTTCAAATTGATTTGTTAAACCTATTTCTGGTAATAAAATTAAACCTTGATATCCTTTTTCTAAAATATTTTTTAAAGCTTCAAAATAAACAATTGTTTTTCCTGACCCAGTAACTCCTTGTAAAACGTGAACATTAAATTTCTTATTTGAAATTTTTAATTCATTAAGAGAATTTTTTTGTTCCTTAGTCAAATTGAATGTTTTTTTTTTAATTGTAGTATTAAAATCTTGATAATATTTAGTATCAAGTAACTCAACAGGTTTTCCACTTAATAAAACAAGTTTCAAAGCCATTCCTTTAGGAACTAAATTATATTCTGAAAACCAATTCAAAAATTCTAATGTCTTTTTATTTAAATTCGGAATTTCTAATTTTCTAATTATTTTTTTTATCCTGAAATTTTTTTCAGCTTTTTGTTCAAAATGATTCCATACAACACCTGTCATTTTAATTTTTCCGAACGGAACCTCAACAAAATCTCCTATTTTTAATTTAAGATTACTTTTATAAGTAAAGGGATAGTTAAATATATTTGGTAATAATATAGGAAAATTCATTTAAACAACTCATTTATTTAATAATCTAGTATATAATTAATGAAATCTTTAATAGAGTATAATCAAACAAATCAATAAAAATATTTTTCAAAGAATTCTTCAATTTCTGAAGAATGCTCGATTTGATTTGATAATATATCATCAATTTCATTTTCAATTGAGCTAATCTCTTGAAGTGTCAAAATTTTTCCAAGTTTTTTTCTTGCATATGTATCTATCGAATCATCTTTAAATTCATAAAACTTACTATTTAATATTTTTTCTTTATTTTGAATAAGTATACTTTTGATTTTATTTACTTTGGCAAATTCAATATAAATACCTGACCAGTCTGTGATGACTAAATTAAACTCTGAAAAGTTGATATTGCCATCTGCTATTTGAAATTGATGTCTTTTTAAATCATCAATTGATATTTTTTTTTTTAATATACTCATATTATGGGGCCTTATAAAAAGATCATATTTATTTTCATTTATATTTTTTTTTATTAAGAGATGAGTGTTTTGATCAAAAAAATCTGTACCCCAAGTAGGTGCTAATAAAATTTTCTTTTTTTGAATTTTATTTGAGCCAGTTTTTAAATGTTTTTCGCTTAAAAACAAATATTTTCCTTGCCAAGCTTTGATCTTTTTATTTTTGATTTTACAAATATCCTTTAGATCTTTTTTTTGAAAACTATTTACAATTTGAACCACATCAAAATTGTTAAATGCGTTATCCCTATATATTTTTGTTAATCCCAATGGTGAATGTTGTATATATACATATTTCGTTTTTTTAAAAACTGATCTTTGAAATGCAGAATTACCAAGATCTGGTGTAGATGAATAACAATATTTGATTTTGAGTGTCAAAAAAAACAAATTTAAAAAGAAAAAGGATTTAAATTGGAAAATTTTAAATTTTTTTAAATCATCATTCTTTATCTCATATAAAGATACAATTATAGTTTGATTTAAATTCTTATTCTTATCAATATAAGGTGCTAAATGACTCTCGATAAAATTATTTTCAAAAAAGAAAATTCTTGTTGTTTTGTCTCTGTATTTTAAAAAATTTATAAATGTAAATATATCTCTTAACATTTTTAATTTCTACGTATTCGATAAACTTTACCAAAATCTGGACTTTTTTCGTAAAAACCAAAAAAAGATTTATTCTTAAAATTTTTATCTGTAGTACCATTAACTAAACATTCTACGATAAATTCTACTATATTTACTTGGTTAAGTTTAGCTGCCTTAGGAGAATTGCATCCTCGTACTGCAGTAAATGATGATAACCTACTATCGATAGTAGTCTCTGATATTTCATTAAAAGGTTTAATGTGTTCATCTTTATTTAAAAAAATACCATGATCACTTTGTACAATTATTGAGGCATTAGGATATTTTTTAATTATAAATTCGGAAAGTTCGTGGATACGTTTAAACGCACAGTAAACTGAAGATTTGTAACCTTCCTTTGAAGGAAATGTATACCGACTAGTAATTGAACAATCCTTTTCTCTAAATGAATGTGGTATCATCATATGTACCATAGTAAATACCCCTCCATCCTTCCAATCCTCTGGACTAATTTTCATTTTATTTAAGACTGTTTTTCCACCATCAGCCATGTCACTTATGCTTATATTGTATTTTTTATTATACTTATCGAAAATTTTTTTTATCAAAGAGTGTTGGAACATTTTTAAGATTGCATAGTCTTGAAATAAATTTGAGATAAAATTATCACTTGTTGGTATAATACATATATATTCTTTACTTTTGGGACATCCACCCCAAGCTGGTGGAACAATTACAAACTTGTAATTATTTTTTTTTAAATATGTTAATAATTTGGGATTATAATCCCTCATAGTAGGATAAAAATTTGACCTATCTTTATACCTTAAGGAATTTTGAATTACAGGATAATCCATTGCAAAAAGAGCACCTAAAGATAGATAGGTTAAATTATAACTAGAGTAATTATTTTTAGAAACAGAGAAACCCTTTTTTTCAAAATCTTTTACAGAATATTGAAATTCTATATTTGCATAATCTTTTAGTATTTTAGGGGAAGTTAATCCATCTGGCACTATGTAAAAAATGTTTGGATATTTTATTTGGGTTAAATTTGTTTTAATGATTGAATTATTTGTTTTATTACTCTTGAATGCAATTTGTAGCGAATTACCTATAGCTGGTACTAAGTTTATTAAAGAAATTGATAAATTTAAAAACAATAAAATCAATACAAAATTTCTAAAAACATTAAAACGTGAAGTTATTGTTACAATTAAGCAAATAGTAATTATTAAAGCTAGAACGTAATATCCAGTATTACCGTACTGAAAAAATACAAAAAATTTTTGGATATCAAAAAAATAAAATTGAAAAAAACTTAAATAAGAAAAAAATAACAAAAAATATAAGCTTCGATTAGAAATATTAAATATTATAATTATTAAACTAAAAAAAATTAAACAATAAAAAAATAATACCCAAAAATATTTGGCTGTTAAAAATTCAGTTTGTAAAGAATTTTTTCCTAGAAATATGATGAATGGCGACAATATGAGAGTAAAAATTAGGAGAAAAATACTTTTTGTAGGATTCACAATTTTTCTTCAAAAGTATTTTTTTTTAAAACCATTTATTCTTGGTTTTCAACTTTTTTTCTTTTTTTTATTTTGCTAAAAAAGTTTTTAACCTTAAATAACCAAAGACGATAAGTTGCAGCAACACCTGCAATAGCCGCTAAAATGCTTTGCAATACAATACTAATTGAGCCTGGATCTAAATAAGAATAAGCGGGAGAACTTAAGGAAAAAAACAAACATATAGTACAAATATATATATATTTTTTTTCAATCATATATTTTATTCTTTAAACATTATTTTATACTTTAACATGTACCTTTTGCAAATACTTTAGAAATATATTCGTAGTCAGTAATATTAGGAGTGTATTGCTCTTTTATCTACAGATAATGCTGCTTCTTTAATTGCTTCAGAAAAAGTTGGGTGTGCATGACAGGTTCTGGCAATATCTTCTGAGCTTGCACCAAATTCCATTGCAATACCTATCTCTGCAATCAATTCTCCAGCATGAGGTCCAATTAAATGAGCCCCTAAAACTTTATCAGTTTTCTCATCGGCTAGTATTTTTACAAAACCATCAGTATCATTAATTGCTTTTGCCCTTGAATTTGCCATAAATGAAAATTTACCAACTTTATATTTAATTTTTAATTCTTTTAATTGTTCCTCAGTTTTTCCTATGGATGCAACTTCTGGTGTTGTATAAATAACACCAGGAATCGTATCATAATTTACATGGCCTGCTTTACCCGCAATAATTTCTGCTACAGCAATACCTTCATCCTCAGCTTTATGTGCGAGCATAGGACCTGTAATAACATCACCTATAGCATAAACATTTTTTAAATTAGTTTTAAAATCTTTATCTGTTTTGATTCTGTTTTTTTTATCTAAATCTACTCCAATATTTTCAAGATTTAATCCATTAGTATTGGGTTTTCTTCCAACAGAAATTAATACCACATCACAATCAAAATCTTTTTTGTTATTATTTTCGTCTATCGTTGAGACTATCGCGCCTGATTTATTTTTTTTTATATTTTCAACTTTTAACTGCATATAAAAATTTATTCCTTGTCTTTTAAGAATTTTCATAAATTCCTCGGAAATCTCTTTGTCCATGCCAGGTGTGATATGATCTAAAAATTCAATTACATTTACTTCTGCACCAAGTCTTGACCATACAGATCCCATTTCTAACCCAATATAACCACCACCAACTATAATCATTTTCTTTGGCACTTGATCCAACTTAAGAGCACCTGTGGATGAGACAATTACTTTTTCATCAAATTCAATACCCGGTAATGATACTGGGACAGAACCAGTTGCAATAACTATTTTTTCTCCAATTATTGATATTTCATTATTTTTTTGATCTTTAATAGAGATTTCAGTTTTAGATTTAAAGCTTCCAGTACCTTTAAAATAGGTAACATTATTTTTTTTTAATAAAAATTCAACACCTTTCGTCAAAACTGTCACTGCTTTGTCTTTACTCTTCATCATTTTACTTAAATTTAATTTTATTTCTCCAATTTCAATTCCTTTGCTTGAAAGATTTTTAGCTTTATGAAACTCTTCTGATAAATTTAATAAGCTTTTTGATGGGATACATCCTACATTTAAACAAGTTCCTCCAAGAGAACCCCTGGACTCAACACAAGCTGTCTTTAAGCCTAATTGTGCTAGCCTAATTGCACATACATAGCCCCCAGGACCCCCACCAATTACTATAGCTTGAAATTTTTCTGACATTTAAATATCTAAAAATAACCTTCTTGGATCTTCTAAATTTTCTTTAACCATTTTTAAAAATGACACTGACTCTTTTCCATCAATTATCCTATGATCATAAGATAAAGCCAAATACATTATTGGTCTTATATGAATTTCACCATCTACTACTATTGGCCTTTCTACAATATTATGCATTCCTAATACTCCAGATTGAGGCAAATTCAATATTGGGGTTGAAAGCATTGATCCATAAACTCCTCCATTACTAATTGTAAAAGTTCCACCCTGAAGATCTTCAATTGTAAGTTTTCCATTTCTAGCTTTGTCAGAAATTTCTTTAATTCTTTTTTCAATATCAGCAAATGATAGTTCATCTGCATTTTTTAAAACTGGAACCACAAGGCCTTTTTCTGTACCAACTGCAAAACTTATATTGTAATAATTTTTGTAAATTATTTCATCCTCCTCAATTTCAGCATTTACAGTTGGAAAATTTTTTAAAGCTACTACACATGCTTTTACAAAGAATGACATTAAACCTAATTTAACCTTATACCTGCTTTGAAAATCGTCTTGATTTTCCTTTCTCATATCCAGTATCTTACTCATATCAACTTCATTAAATGTTGTGAGTAAGGCTGCGTTTTCTTGTGCTTGTTTCAACCTTTTAGCTATAGTTTGTCTTAGTCTGGTCATTTTAATTCTTTCTTCTTGACCATATTTAATTTTTCTCTCTGATGGTGGTGGGTTGACACCCATAAGATTAATTAAATCACCTTTAAGTATTCTGCCATCTTTTCCTGAACCCTCAACAGATTCTAAATCAATTTTATTTTCTTTGACAATTTTTCTTACTGCTGGTGAAAGATTTTTATTTATTGGTTGTTTTTTTTTCTTTATTTCTTTTTTAACCTCATTTTTGAGAATTAATGGCTGCTCCTCTTCTGACTCACCATTAATTTTTTCATCTTGTTTAGTCTCAAAAATTTCAGGTTCTTTTTTTTGAGTCTCTAAAGTTACAACTTTATTTTCTGTGAAAGTTGGTTGAATTTTTTGAACTTCTTCATCTTTTTTTTGATCAACATCTCCCTCTAGCACAGATCCTAAAACTGCGCCTACCTCAACTATTGAACCATTTTTTGAATTAATTTCCGCTAATGTTCCTGATACAGGAGAAGGTACTTCTAAATTTACTTTATCTGTTTCTAATTCAACAATAGGCTCATCTGCTTCCACATTATCTCCCTCATTTTTGAGCCATTTTGAGACTGTCGCTTCTGTTATGCTTTCACCTAATACAGGAACTAAAATTTTTTCACTCATTATCAATTATTTAAAAACTTTCCTTATAATTTCTTGCTGTTGAGAAATATGTCTTTTAACATATCCTGTTGCTGGAGATGCATCAGGGTTTCTTCCAATATAAGAAATATGATTATTATTAGCCTTTATATTATCTAATGTCCATTGGATATAATCTCTTACTAAAAACCAAGCTCCCATATTCTTTGGTTCCTCTTGACACCAATAAAATTTAGCATTTTTTGCATATGGTTTTAATTCTTTAACAAGACTTTTGGCAGGAAATGGATATAGTTGCTCAATTCTATAAAAAACTACATCATCTCTTTTTTGTTTTTCTCTAGCCTCTAATAAATCGAAATAAATTTTACCTGAACATAAAATCACTTTTTTTATGTCTTTTGGTTTTTTTAATTTAATAAAATTTTTTGATTTTGGGTCTATAGCGTGGTCCCACAAAACTCTATGAAAAGAATTTTCTTTACTAAAATCTTCCAAATTGGATACACAATATTTATGACGTAACAAAGATTTTGGTGACATTATTATTAAAGGTTTTCTAAAATCTCTATGCATTTGTCTCCTAAGTGCATGGAAATAATTAGCTGGGGTTGTGCAATTCATCACTTGCATATTATCGTTAGAACACATTTGAAGAAATCTTTCTAATCTTGCAGAAGAATGTTCTGGACCTTGGCCCTCATATCCATGAGGTAATAACATTACCAAACCAGATGCTCTAGACCATTTTCTTTCACCTGATGCTATAAATTGATCTATAACAACCTGAGCACCATTAGCAAAATCCCCAAATTGAGCTTCCCATAATGTTAAGGTATTTGGTTCTACTAAACTATAACCATATTCGAACCCTAGGACTGCTAATTCAGAGAGAAAACTATCCACTACCTCAAAATTTTTTTGTTTATCTGAAATATTATTTAAAGGTATATATCTAGTATTATCTGTTTGATTTCTCAAAACTGAATGTCTCTGACTAAATGTCCCCCTTCCTGAATCTTGACCAACCAATCTGACTGGATAACCTTCCTCTAAAAGTGACCCAAAAGCCAAAGCTTCAGCTGTAGACCAATCGATGCCTGAACCATTTTTAACATTCAGTTTTCTATTTTCTAAAATTTTTGCAATAGTTTTATGAATATTAACTTCACTTGGTATTGAATTAATCTTATCAGATATTTCTAACAATTTATTTGTATTTGCTCCTGTTACACCTCTTTTATCTTTACCTCTTTCAGGCTTATATCTAGACCAAGTCCCTTCAAACCATTCTATTTTTGGTTTATAGTCTTTTGCTGTTTTAAATTGATCATCAAGTAAACTTTTAAAATTTTTTATAGAGTTATTTAAAAAATTTTTTGTAATAGTTCCATTTCTAACCAATCTTTCCCCATATACATTTACAGGAGATGGATGGGTTCTTATTTTTTTATACATAAGCGGCTGAGTAAAAGAAGGTTCATCCCCCTCATTGTGGCCAAATCTTCTATAACAAATTAAATCTATGACAACATCTCTATTAAATTTTAACCTAAAATCTGTAGCTATTCTTCCGGCATAAACAACGGCCTCCGGGTCATCACCATTGACATGAATTATTGGAGCCTCAACCATTTTTGCAATGTCAGATGGATAAGGTGAAGATCTCGCAAATCTTGGACTTGTTGTAAATCCTATTTGATTATTAATTATAATATGAATAGTTCCACCAGTATTATGACCAGGTAATCCAGACATAGCAAAACATTCAGCAACAACTCCTTGTCCCGCAAAAGCAGCATCACCGTGAATCAATATTGGTATTACTCTTTTCCTTTCTTTATCTTTGTGAAAAAACTGTTTAGCTCTTGTTTGACCTAATACTACAGGATTTACTGCTTCTAAATGAGATGGATTATCAGTTAAACTCACATGAACTGAATTGCCATCAAATTCTCTATCGGACGAGGCACCTAAATGATACTTTACGTCGCCAGCACCATCCTCAGAGGAACTTATTTCTCCTGCAAATTCATTGAAAATTCTTTTATAAGATTTTTGCAAAACATTTGCTAAGACATTAAGTCTTCCACGATGAGACATGCCAATTTTTACTTCTTTTACTTGAGACTGACCCCCAATTTTAATAATTTGCTCTAGTGCAGGAATTAAACTTTCACCTCCATCAAGTCCAAACCTTTTAGTTCCAACATATTTAGTATGTAAAAATTTTTCAAATCCTTCAGCTTGAATTAATTTATTTAAAATTGCTTCTTTACC
>Ga0163111_10002728_pt1 | contig 11287 bp, 8 predicted proteins | sample CRUFie1St18metaG_FD_109645 | JGI IMG/M metagenome (GOLD analysis project Ga0163111, IMG submission 109645) | Marine microbial communities from the Costa Rica Dome - CRUD Field 142mm St18 metaG | ecosystem: Environmental > Aquatic > Marine > Oceanic > Photic zone | place: Costa Rica: the Eastern... | reverse complement strand
GATTATAAAATTGGTAAATCAGGGCGTATTACAGAGCCGATGTACCTTGCTGCGGATCGTTCTCATTATGAACCCATTAGTTGGGAAGCTGCTTTTGAGAAAATTGCACAGCATATCCAACAATTAAATAACCCTAACGAAGCTATTTTCTATACTTCTGGTCGAACGAGCAATGAGGCTGCCTTTATGTATCAACTACTGGCACGCCAGTTGGGCACCAACAACTTGCCTGACTGCTCTAATATGTGCCATGAATCTAGTGGAAAGGGATTAAGTTCAACGGTTGGTATTGGAAAAGGATCGGTTACCTTAGAGGATTTGTATCATTCTGATCTAATTGTTGTTATTGGTCAAAACCCAGGAACCAATCATCCAAGAATGCTGACGGCGCTTCAAAAATGTAAGAAAAATGGTGGTAAAATTATCAGTGTAAATCCTATTCCTGAAGCGGGATTGGAATGCTTTATTGATCCGCAAAGTGTTGGCAATGTACTAAAAGGTGGAACGACATTGGCCGATCAACACCTTCAAGTACGCATCAATGGCGATGTTGCCTTGCTAAAAGCCGCTATGTATTTGATGTTGGAAGCCGAAAAGAAAACACCGAATACAGTCTTTGATTGGGATTTTATCAAAAATCAATGCGAAGGGCATGAAGCACTAATCGAGGATTTGGAACAACTTGATTTTGCGGAAGCGGTTGCCGAAAGTGGTGTTAGTGAAGCAGAAATTCGCACCTTTGCTAATTATTTAATCACTAAAAAGCGCATCATTATTTGTTGGGCAATGGGAATTACGCAGCATGAAAATGGCGTGCAGAATGTCCGTGAAATTGTCAATGTATTATTATTAAAGGGTAGCATTGGTAAAAAAGGTGCGGGTACTTGTCCTGTTCGTGGACACAGTAATGTTCAAGGCGATCGTACCATGGGCATTTGGGAAGCACCTAAAGAAGGTTTTCTAAAGAATTTGGATCAACATTTTGGCATCCAAGCTCCTAGAGAACACGGTTATGATGTTGTTCATGCCATCAATGCTATGGCAGAGCAAAAAGCTAAAGTCTTTATCGCTATGGGTGGAAATTTTATTTCGGCAACACCTGATAGTCAATATACAGGAGAAGCGATTCAAAACTGTGCGTTAACCGTGCAGGTTTCTACAAAACTTAATAGAGCACATTTGGTAACTGGTAAAGAAGCCTTGATTTTGCCTTGTATTGCCCGTTCTGAAGAAGATCAACAAGCTTCGGGGGTTCAGTTTGTTACGGTAGAAAACTCTATGGGCGTTGTTCATCAGAGTCAAGGGGCATTCGAACCTGCCTCCCCTCACCTGAAAAGTGAACCTGCTATTATTGCTGCCATGGCACAAGCTATTTTTGGAAACCAACAGCCTGTTGATTGGCAAGCCATGATGGACAATTACGATATTGTGCGTGAGCATATTGAGGCAACCATTGCAGGTTTTGAACAATACAATAAACGCGTTCGTGTTCCTGCGGGCTTTTACTTGCCAAACTGTGCTAGAGATCGCAAATTCAATACGCCATCAGGCAAAGCTCAATTAACAATCAATCCTATTCCAAAACGCAAAGTAGAAACAGGGCGTTATATTATGATGACAATTCGTACACACGATCAGTATAATACGACGATTTATGGTATGGATGATCGTTATAGAGGCATTCACAACGAACGTAGAGTTGCCTTGATGAATAAAGATGATATGCAAATATTAGGGCTAAAAAACCACGATATTATTCATTTCAAGAGCTTCCATAAAGGAGATGTGCGCGAAGCCAAGAACTTTAAAGTCGTACAGTTTGATATTGCAAAGGGTTGTATTGGAACCTATTTTCCAGAAGCCAATGCTCTAGTGCACATTGATAATGTTGCAAAAAAAAGTAATACTCCTGCGTCTAAATTTATTGAAGTAGAGGTGATTAAAGGTTAGTTTTAGCTATGAATCATCTTGATTTTGGGGGTGATCAAATCACCATCAAAATGCTTCTTTAATTCGCTGTGGATGAGCATAACAGGTCGCTTTTTGCCCTCGGCAAAAGCCTAATAATGTTATCCCTAATTGTTTAGCATATTCTACCGCCAAAGAAGAGGGCGCAGAGACAGCCGCTAGAATCGGTATATTGGCATGATAGGCTTTGGCGATAATTTCATAAGAAAGACGACCACTGACTAGTAAACCAATAGCCTGATCTAAGGTATTGTGAAGCAATAAATTTCCAATAACCTTATCAACAGCATTGTGCCTTCCAATATCTTCCATCACGGTTAACAATTGTCCATTTGTTGAAAAAGCGGCTGCGGCATGGGATCCTCCCGATTCCAAAAAATCGTGCTGTTGGGTTTTCATTTGTTGGAATAAGCCATAAATTTTATCTACAGTTGTTTCCACAGAATCAGTAATTGCATTTTTCATCAATTCCGTATCGTCTAAGGCTGTTCGCCCACAAATCCCACAAGAGGAGACCGACAGTAAAGTTCTACTATTTTTATACCCATTTCCGAGAAACTGTCTCGGAATTTGGAGTTGGGCAATGGTCATTACCGTATTCTTCACTTCAAAAGCAATATTTAATGGTGTTGATTGGCGATACACATCTTCGGAATGCAACAAACCACGAATCAAGGCATTATCGTTGTTGGGCGTGCGCATAGTTACTGTAAAGGGAACTCCATTTATCACAATTTGTAACGCCCCTTCTACAGTCAAGGCATCTTCAACTACCGTGCTTGTATTATCAGTATACTTTTGCCCTTCATAATACATTACTGTTGCCATATTCTTACTATTAAATGTTTTGTAAAATTTAATGGCTTGTTAAGCTACTACTTTTTGTACAATTGCTGATTGTTTATTCGTATCTTATTGGTATGAAACACTTAATCCTTCTACTAGTTTTATTCCGTTCTACTAGTATATTCGCAACAATCCAAATTCCAGAGGTGGTAATCATTGGACATAGAAACATTCATCTATTACAATATCCCCTTGCTCAACATCCAACGGTGCTTGATCGGATGCAACAGTTGAAAGTAGATCAATCCAATCTATTTTGTATACAATCAAACTGTTGGAGAGGTTATCGAGGTATTTGGGAGATAAAAAATGACTCGCTCTTCCTTGTCAAAATAGAAAATCCTTGTTCTTCATCAAATAAGAAAAAGAGCAATTATCAACTTAGTGCCTTGTTTGATCATAAATTTGATGAAGCGCCTATTTTTGCGGATTGGGTATCGGATACATTATCTCAAAATTGCCTCCTTCCCTATGCCAAAAGCTGTATGCACATCATCATTAAACAGGGGCAACTAATTAGCCGCTATGAACCTGCCCTCCAAACACCAAGTGCGCATCCTGATTTACTTGGTTTTGATATTCAAATAAAAAATAGAAAAATTGCCCACAAAGAAAAGACAATTCTATTGGACAATCGCTTTTATAGCTGTCTTGCAATCGCTTTAGTATTCGTTTTTCTGATATGGTTTTATAAGCAATAACACTTTCCATTAAATATGAAACAATTTTTCACCATACTCTGCTTATTAAAAGCACTATCTTCCTTTGCCATTACCCTGCCTTTTGATACGCTTCATATTGATACCATTATGATTACAATCAATCAATTTCCACTAGATCAAGATAGGCAAATTAGCCAACGCGTAAAAGATATTGAAGATGTGATGCGTGCTATGAGCGATGATAATGACGAACTTTGTTGGCAACGAACTTCTTTAAGGCGTTATTGGTGTCATTGGAAGATACAGAATGATTCGCTCTTCCTAAGCAGTGTTCATACTGCTTGTTCTAATGACTCTAGCGAAGAGAATCCTTATCGTATTGACCGACTTTTCTATAATCAATACCACGGAAAGCCGATCTTTATCGATTGGTTTTCTGGCACTTTATCCAAGCATTGTTTTTCTCAATATTGTAAGAGGAATGTACATTTTACGATCAAAAATGGACTTATCATTCCAAATCCGCCCCCAAGACCTACTGACACGAAAGAAAAAGAGCAATTCAACCAAAGTTTTTTACACGATTCAGAATTAAATAGTCGTTTTTATATCTGCTTGCTTGTTGCGTGTTTGTTTGCATTACTTCGATTACTCTATAAAAAATTCCCCTGATGTACTATCTTATCTTGTTTTGTGGTTTACTATGGACAAATTCTAGTTATGCCTATTGTTATGCAGAACCAAAACCTTATTCGGATCAAATGACTTGCAATAATGTACGTTATTCTTTGGAAAAATCTCCCTTAGTGCTCAACCATGCGATCTATCAACGTATTTATGATTTCAACTATCCCAAGCAATATCTTGTCATTGGTGGCGACAGCATGAAAATCATTACAAGTTCTTGTGCTCCTTTATTGCCACAAGCTGTTTGTCAGTGGAACGTAATACACGATTCGCTCTTTTTAACCGCAATTGAGCCATTGCCTGTAAGGCAAGCAAAAAATTTAAATCAACAAACAGCCTTCTACAAGTTGGATAATTTATTTGGTCATGCTGTCCAACAGAATTCTGTCTTTGCCGACTGGGTCACCGATACCTTATCCAGTCATTTGCATCAAGTTAAGCGCTATCAACCTTACAGGACTTACTTTATCGTTGACAATGGTCGTATTCTCAAAACTTATAACAAAGAAGAATCAACAATTGACTACAACAGCGCTTTTTGTGGTACTACTACCCAAGATCGCTTATCGACACGCTATTACAGTTGTTTCTTAATCGCTTTCCTTTTGTTATTTTCTCGATATATTTATACCAATGTCAAACCATAGATAAGTTTAGCCGCTAATCTCTTTAAGTTTATGAAGTAAAATGGAAAAGCAAGGTTTTTGACTCAACGAGATCATGATTCTTGGTTGCCTACAAGTAGAAATCATACTAAAGGGTTTTAAAACCACTTTTTATAAAAAATTATGAGTCATCCCCAATTTTAGAAAAACAGGGATGACTCATACCTTTATTAACTCTTATTAAGAAGATAAGTTTCTGTAGCAATTGCTTATTTTTTCACAAAACGCGTGGTTCTCATCACTCCTTCTTCACTTACTACAGCCAAGAAATAAATACCTGATGCCAAACCTTCTACGTTTAATGTTGTTGTTGCATCTGCGGTATTAGCCGTTAAAACATTCTGACCTACTTGGTTGATTACATACAATTGAACCGCTTCTGCTTTTTCTAGTTCTACCGTCAATAGATCTGCTGTTGGATTAGGGAAAATCTCATAGTTCAACTGATTTCCATTCGCAATTTTAACCGTTGATCCTACTACATTAGATACAATTGCCAATGCTTCTGGACTAAAGCCAACTTGGAATGTTCCAACACTGTCACCGTTCATATCGTAGATTTTACCCGCATTTTGTGTCTGATCGCTAAAATTGATGAAACTTACGCAAAAACGATCATTAATCGTATCCATTACAAAAGGCCCTGCAGGTGCAATATTAGCAGTTACAACAGCATTTGTTGATAAGTTATAACTTCCAATACCGTTGTCATATGGAAAATACCATACACCACTACCTTTAGTAAAGGCTGTTGGACCATAACCTCTTGGTTGTAAATCTACCGTCGTTGCTTGCGTACTTTTAGCCAACGTAGTTGTATTCAAGCTAGAAATGGTATTGCTAACTCCATTCAACGCATAAACCATATTGCCTTCAGCAATAACTCTCCCGATTTCGTGTCCTGTAGTAGAAAGGGTATCGTAACGCACCAATGTTTTGGTTGTCAAATCAACTACTGCCAAGTAACCTAGAGTATCGGCGTAGTTCGGTGCTCCTGTACCATTGTTCTGTGTGATATAAGCATAATCTCCCACCACTACAAAATCTTTAGCAGGCATTGTTACCGCAGGCACACTGTCTACCAAGGCTAAAGTGTTGGCATCATAGAACGTAAAATGGTAGTTGTATGGACTGGGCGCTCCCCATGGTGCATACCAGTTTCCAACCAATAGATAGTTGTTGTATTTTGCAATTTTGATGGTGCTTCCTCCAACAAACTTGTCGGCAGCGATACGCGTTTTGGTTGTCCAATCGTATTTTACGATCGAATCTTGTGCTGCTACGTACGCATATTGACCATCAATCAAAATGTCCTGAATAGAATTTTTGTAAATTGTATCAATGTGCGAAAACGTGTTGGTTGTTAAGTCTTCAATGCTAAGGTTAGCATAATCAGTAGACCCTGCACCAAAAATCCCCCCGTTTACAACGATGATAGATTGCTGTTGCGCCATTGCAACATTCGTTGCCAAAACAAACAACATGAAATAAGTAAAACGAACTAAAGATTGCATAGCAATTAAATTTAAATGAATTAAAAAATTTAAATTTGGCTATACTACATGAGGTAAGAAGCTAGCTACAAAACTAGCCCAATAAAGGAAAAATCCCATACTGGTTGCTTCAATCCACGAAAGCATTAACCAATGAATGTACAGGCAGGTCTCCTGACTTGTAGCGACTAAATTATTCCTTCCCATTTTGAGTAAAACAGTGGCATTAATAATTTACATTAGACTACTTACAGTTGCGGGACAGTTCAAGATTTGCACTTGATTCCCTTTTAATGTTTGTCATAACGTCAAGACAAACAACCCATACCATTTTTACAGGCGCAAAAGTAAAAAACCTTTTGATACTTTGTGTACCAAAAGGTTTTTTTCTCCATTTTATAACAAATGATTTTTTTTGTAATTTTTAACCAAAAACAATTTTTGCCTTGGCTACAGGATTCCATGTATTATCTTCTACAACGGCTTCTGCTTCAATTCTATAATCTGATTGCACCCCTTTCATCGACTTCATCAAACCAACTAAGCCCCTTCTCAATGGTCCTTTAGATGCTCGTTTATCCATGGCGGACTGTACAGCTTCGTATTCTAATTTGAAGAAAATCATCTTAGAATCGCCTTCTTTGACATCAAATGGCTCACGAAAGTCCCAAGTTCCGAGCACGTACTCATCAATCCGCTTTTCCTCTCCTCTTCCACGGCTATAAACTTCGATGAATTTTAAGTGAATGGATAATACCCGTTCGGGGCGCTTCGAAAACACTTCAATTTCGCCATTAATCGTAGTTACATCTTCTGGATAACTGGGTAATACGTGTAGCCTTATCTTTGTTCCCTCTATTCCAAACCACTTTTTTACTCTACCAAACATTAAGTTGAATTATAATTGTGAATGATGGGTTGTTATTTGCAACCATAATATAGTCATTTCTGATATAATCAACAAAGCAAAGTCAAAAGTTGTTCCCCACTAAGCAAAAAACATGAATCATCCCGATTTTTTAGCAATCCAGTAGATATGGAAACTCTAAAATTATAGCGCTACTATCGCTGAATAAGCATTTTTTGTTGTAACAATCCTCTTTCTGTTGTCAGAACAACCATATACATTCCATTAGACAAATCATCCACAGGCAGTTGCACTAAACTTTCTCCTTTGTAAAACATCGTTTTTTCAATTGTCCAAAGTGCTTTTCCTTCCAATGTGTATACACTCAAGTTTCCAACTACATTTTCAGCACTATAAACCTTCAATGGCGCAACTGTACTGGTAACAGGATTTCCTTGAATTTCCAAAGACATTTGCTTTTCAATCGGCAAATCTTTTATATCAACCGTTGTACTAGTCGTTGCTTCAAAGCGGTACCATGGCGAGGCTAAGGCACAGGTTGAATAATTGCTGTATGGCGTAATACGCCACGCATAACGCTTTCCTGCTTGCAAACCAGTCGTTGGCAAATCAAAATGATCATCACCACTATAAATATAACCGCGATACACCAAATCATTGATATTAATTGCCCAAACGCCAGGTATGATTGTCCCAACAACTTCGATATAATACCACGTTGCGCCATTCATCGCCGTCCAATCCAAACGAACAGTAGGATTAGAAATTGATCCCAAGGCAGCATTATTCGCAGGAGTAACAGGCGTTACAGGAGGTGAATTTGACAAATCAACAGTTCCACCAGGAGTATTGGTTACCCAAGTTCTATTGGCAATGTCCATCGCCACTGCTGCTTTTTGTTCATTCGAAAAGGAAGTCACACAAGCATCCAAGGCATAGGACATAATATTGCTTTCATCAGGGTCTAAAGTATCACCATGCGGGTCTTTTACAGAAACTACATAAGGACAATTGGTACGGCTAGAATAATAATCTGCTTCTGTATCACAAAAACCATCCGCTGTATTTTGACAATTGGCATTCACGCCTGTACGTGCAGCAACCTCTGGATCAAATGCTCCCCATCCACTTCCAATTGGAGAAGGTACACTTTGTCCTGCATAATCTGCTTCTGCATCTATTCCTTCCCATCCCAAAAAGGTGTGTGGCAAGGTAAAGAAATGCCCAATTTCATGTGCCTCGGTTTTTGCTTCGGCAGACATCATTTGCTTCAACAAAAAGATATTGTCCGCTCCTGGATTGTACCAACTTGAACTTGGATTGTTTTGAGAACGTGCAATGGTGATATTAACCGTTCCATTGACTTGAAAGCTGTTCATGTCTTGTCTAGAAGCATTAGAACTCGCATCCAAATCCAAATTATCGCTGTTCACAAAGTTGATTTGGTTATAGATAAAAAACTGTACATCCTGTTGTAAATACAATTTATTCAATCCGCACATGAAGGCAAAGATTTCTTTTTCGGTAGCAGCGCCTTCCCCTGAAGTATTCGCCACCGAGTGAATAGATACAGGAATATAAGTAATTGAACGATTGTTCATCAATTGTTTTACTTGCGCCTTGGTAAATTGGCGACGGTTATCCATCAACCGTTGTTTGATTAATTCACCTGCTTCTCTAGAAACACCACAGTTGTGTTGGGCTTGTACAATGTTTGTTCCTACAATAATCCATAAAATGACTAAGGGTAATAATCTGTTCATAATGAGATGAGTTGATAATGTATTGATTGTCTAACTTGATTGTGCAACACATACTCCTGCTGAATCAAAGCATTCAATCAAAAACGTTAAATAAAAGTTGGAATAAACAGGGATATAGGTAAAAAGGTTGCTAATTAAAATAATTAGCAACCTATTCATATAGTGTATATCAGCGGTGTTTAGCGCTGAATAATTAATTTTTGTTGTAGTTGACCGCGATCTGTCATTAATACCGCTACATACATACCATTTGCTAGGTCTTCTGCTGGCAATTGAAGCAAGCTTTCTCCTTGTGCAATGGATTGTTTAGCCAATGTTAATGCTTCACGACCATCCATTCCATAGATTTTAATGCTTCCAATTACATCTTCTGCTGAGTAAATAGATAATGGAATATAAGATGTTGTGATTGGATTAGAATTAACAGTCAAGGTCATTTGTTTTTCAATTGGCAAATCTTGAATGTCCGTTGTAATGCTTGTTACTGCTTCAAATCTTGAAAAAGACGAAATTGGAGCACAAGTAGATGTTGCATTCATTGCTTTTACCTTCCAAACATAATGTGCGCCTGCTACTAAGTTGTTCGTTGGTAAGTCAAAATGTGAATTTCCCATCACCATTCCTTTGTAGATAACATTGTTGGTATTAGGCAACCAAATACCAGGAAGGTTTGTTCCGTATACTTCTAAGAAATACCATGTAGCACCTGTCACATCACTCCAATCTAAACGCACCGTACTGTTGTTGATGCTTCCTAGTTGACCTGTATTAACTGGTGACACAACGGTTGGCGTTCCAGTTACATCTGCTGTACTAGCAGGACCTCCAGATACCCAACTACGTACTGCAATATCCATTGCAATAGCTGTTTTTTGTTCTGTTGTAAAATTGGTTACACATTGATCGAAGGCATAACACATAATATTGGTTTCGTCTGGATCAATTGTATTTCCATAACGATCAAACATTTGAGGATTGTAAGGACAGTTTAAACGACCAGAAAAGAAGTCTGCGGGCGTATCACAGAAACCATCTGCTGCCGTCTCACAATTCTTTTGTGATCCTGTTCTTGGCGCAGCTTCTGTTGCACGAGCATTCCATCCACTACCAACTGTTGTCGGTACATTTTGACCATTGTAGATGGTTGCATCAATATTTTCCCATCCTCTAAAAGTATGGTTCAACGTAAAAAAGTGTCCAATTTCATGCGCTTCTGTTTTTGCTTCACTGGTTATTTGTGCATGCAATAAGAAAACAAAATCGCCTGATGGATCATACCAACTCGCTACTTGGTTTTGAGAAGATGCTCCTACGATTAAATTTAATGTTCCTGCTACTCGGAAACCTAACATATCATTTCTAGCAGAAGTTGTACTAGCATTGATATAAATAAAGTTACTTACTCGATTATAAATTTGATTGTGAATATAGAATTGCACATCTTGATCTGCATACAAGTCATTCAGTCCACATAAGAAACCAAAAATTGCGTGCTCGCTAATTCTACCTGTTCCTGCATTATCTGCCGCAACATTGTGAATAGACAACGGAATATACGTAATGGTACGTTTATTCATTAAATCCTCCACTTCTTTTTTGGTAAATTGGTTGCGATTATCCATTAGGCGCTGCATAATCAAATCACCGGCCTCTGGCGATATTCCACACTTAGGAACATTATTTGTTTGTGCGTTGGACAGGTATGGGAATAGGACTATAATTAATAATACGAGTTGTTTCAAGTTCATAGCTGACCTTTTTGATTTGTAATTTTAAAATTATCAAAACCCACTTGCAATTAGATTTTGATGTTGTTGATTCTATTTTTGTAACCCTTAAAATTACTGATTATAACTTGGACAAACACTATTAGTTCATGATTATTTTATTTTTTTTACAAAAACCTGCTAATTATTCTGTAAAAAACGTTTTTAGCGACAAAAAAGTTATTTTATTTTCCACCCCTTTTAGATTTTACAGTAACTTAGCACTCATATTATTATTATAATTTTCTCATATTAATTAGCTCCATAAAAAGCGTCTTTTTGCGCCTAGAAACTTCAACTTCTGAGCCGTCTCCCATTCTAATTTTGTTCTTTGTTTTCATGAACTGTTGAATATGACTTAGGTTGATTAAATGCGATTGATGCACTCTAAAAAATCCTTCAGAAGCCAATAACTCTTCAAATTCTTTCAAGGTCTTGGGAGCTACAATTTTTTTCCCTGTTGCGAGGTAAATAATGGTATAATTACTACTGGCTTCACAGCGAATAATTTCAGAAATACGGACAAAATGAAACTCATCAACAGAGGGAATAGCAATTTTGTCAAACTT
>Ga0163111_10002727_pt1 | contig 11287 bp, 8 predicted proteins | sample CRUFie1St18metaG_FD_109645 | JGI IMG/M metagenome (GOLD analysis project Ga0163111, IMG submission 109645) | Marine microbial communities from the Costa Rica Dome - CRUD Field 142mm St18 metaG | ecosystem: Environmental > Aquatic > Marine > Oceanic > Photic zone | place: Costa Rica: the Eastern... | reverse complement strand
ATGGATGGTCTTGAGGTAGTGATTGCTCCTGAGGAATAAAATCATTGAATTTTTTCAATAGCAATAGGCAAGAGACGTTCTACAAACTTTGAGTAAGCTAACGCTGAGGGATGTAAATTATCACTAGCAACCAATGCAGGATTTTCAATCCCTTCTCGAGTAATATCTGTTATATAAACATAGGAGATGTTATTTTCCAAACAATAATTTTCAGCATATTGGTTGTAATTATCCAATTGATCCGAAATATATCCACTTGGAAAGTTTTGACCAAAAGGAGTATAAGCATAGTCAGGTATTGAGATAACAATTAGCCTTGAAGGATCATCTCCAACTAAAGAAATGGCAATATTTACCAATTCGATAAATTCAGATTCATAAACTGAAAATGGCCTTCCTTGATATTGATTGTTCACCCCAATAAGTAAAGTTACAAGATTATGGTCAAGGGGTGGGTTATAAGATTCTATTGCCGATATTAAATTAGTAGTTGTCCATCCAGTTTGTGCAATTATTTCTAATTCAAATGAGTCCTGCTCATCAAAATATAATATCAAACTGTCTTTTAATTGTTCAGGGAATCGACAGCTCTCACATACACTTTGGCCTATAGTGTAACTGTCTCCCAAAGAAATAATTTTAAAATTTTGTGGTAAATTTTCTTCAATAATATCTTGAGGTATATTTTCCTCGATAGCGTCATTAGTTATAACTACAGTCTTATCCTGACAGCTATAGAAAACAGTAATTAATGCAAATACCCCAGTTAAAAAATATGATTTGAAGTATTTTTTATTTAAATGCATTAAAACCAGTTATATCAAGTCCAGTTATCAATAGGTGTATATCGTGTGTTCCTTCATACGTAACAACACTTTCTAAATTCATCATATGCCTCATAATACTGTATTCACCAGTTATCCCCATTCCTCCTAAAATTTGTCTTGATTCACGAGCGATTTTTAACGCTATCTCAACATTATTTCTTTTTGCCATGGATATTTGAGCTGAACTTGCTTTATTTTCATTTTTTAATTGTCCTAGTCTAAAGGCAAGTAATTGAGCTTTAGTTATTTCGGTAATCATTTCTGCAAGTTTTTTTTGTTGTAATTGAAAACCAGCAATTGGTTTACCAAATTGAACTCGTTCTTTAGAATATCTTAGTGCAGTGTCATAACAATCCATAGCGGCACCAATAGCTCCCCAAGCTATTCCATAACGTGCTGAATCTAAACAACCTAGAGGGGCACCTAAGCCAGATTTATTTGGCAATAAATTATCTTTTGGAACTTTGACGTCTTGAAAAATTAGTTCTCCAGTGGCGCTAGCTCTAAGTGACCATTTGTTGTGTGTTTCTGGAGTTGAAAACCCCTCCATATTACGTTCAACTATTAGACCATGGATACGACCTTCTTCATTTTTTGCCCATACAATGGCAATATCACAAAACGGTGCATTAGATATCCAAAGTTTAGCACCATTAAGAAGATAATGGTCTCCCATATCTTTGAAATTAGTTGTCATACCCCCAGGATTGCTCCCATGGTCTGGCTCTGTAAGCCCAAAGGCTCCCATGAACTCTCCAGATGCTAATTTTGGAAGATATTTTTCACGTTGTTCTTGACTACCATATTTCCAAATTGGGAACATTACCAAAGATGATTGTACTGATGCTGTACTTCTAACTCCGGAATCTCCACGCTCAATTTCTTGCATGATAAGTCCATAGGAAATTTGATCTAACCCAGCTCCTCCATATTCCTCTGGAATATAGGGGCCAAAAGCACCTATTTCCGCAAGGCCATTTATAATTTGCTTTGGAAATTCACCTTTTTGAGCATATGAATCTATTATTGGTGAAATATCTCTTTTGACCCAATCTCGAGCTGCCTCTCTAACAAGTTTGTGTTCTTCATTAAATAAATCATCTAAATTATAATAATCTGGGGCTTCAAATAAGTCAGGTTTCATAATAATAAATTTAGGTTATTTCTAAGAAAAGCTGAAATGATAACTATATCAAAGATTAATCAAAACAAATTTAATTATAAATTTAATTAGTCTTAGATTTTTAAATAAAATTCTTTTGTTAAACTTTTATAGTAATTGCTATAAACATCTCTTATTTCGTTGAGGAATACTTAAATTCATTAATAAATAAATAAATCAATGAGACCTGGTGGGGTTAAAACGGTTATTGTTTTTGTTTCTCGATTTACATTTTTGATAAATTCATCATTTACTGGTATCAAGATTTCTTTTCCATTACTATCTATTTCAAATAGAGCTTGAGGTGAGTTGTCATTAACACTTTTAACTTCCCCTATAAGTCCATATTTAAGATCAACAATTTTGAACCCTAAAATTTCGTGAAAATAAAAAGAATTACCCTGTAGTTTTGGAAGTAAATGAAGTGGAAGATATATTTTTTTTTTAATAAGTTTATATGCTTCAGTCTCACAATTTATGTCCTCAAATTTTAATCGAAGTAAGTTTGATTTGTGTAATTTTGATTTTTCTACAAAATAAGGGATGAGGGAATTATTAAACTCTAAAAACACAGTTTTTAATTCTTTGTATAGCCCTGGCTGATCAGTATCAAGTTTTGCAAGGACTTCACCTTTAAAACTATACTTTTTGATAATTTTTGCAAGAAAAAAACAATCTTTTTTTTTCATAATAATAAAAAACCTGACTCATATCAGGTTTAAATATGTGAAATAAATAAATTATTCTTCTTCAGTAGTATCTTCAGTAGTCTGATCAGCAACTTCAGTAGTCTGTTCAGCAACTTCAGTAGTCTGTTCAGCAACTTCAGTAGTCTCTTTAGCAGCTTCAGTAGTCTCTTCAGCAGCTTCAGTAGTCTCTTCTTCAATTTTAGGAAGTGCTGCAGCAATTCTTGCTTCGTTAGCTGCTTTTTCAGCTGCTAATGCTTTTGCTTCTTGAGCGTCTTTTTCTTTTTGCAGATTGGATTTTTTGGCATCAGTTTTAGCTTTCTTTTCAGTGAGCCATTCTTGAAACTTCTTTTCAGCTTCCTCTTCAGTTAAAGCTCCTTTTTTTACTCCGCCCGCAAGATGTTTTTTTAATAAAACTCCTTCATTTGATAAAATTGCTCTAGTCGTATCAGTTGGCTGAGCTCCATTTTCTAGCCATTTAACAGCACTGTCAATATTTAATTCAATTTTTGCTGGGTTAAGGTTTGGATTATAAGTTCCAAGTTTTTCTAGGAATTTTCCGTCTCTTTTAGCTCGAGTGTCAGCTGCGACAATCCAATAGAAAGGTTTTCCTTTTTTTCCGTGTCTTTGTAATCTTAGTTTTACAGGCATAAAAATTAATTTGTGAGATTCACGATCTCGATTATTAATGAGCGGCAAATATAGTACAATTTTTCTTTTAAAAAACATTCGTTTATTTTTTATATTTTTGATATTTATAACTCATTTTATTTTAATCCTTTTGTAGAACATGAAAAATCTTTTTTTAGCTATAGCAATCCTCTCATTGGTTAGTTGTCAAGATGACATTCAAAGTAGTAGCCCCACTCTTCAAGGATTGAGACATGGTGATTATGTATGGAAATCAACTGCCCGATCTGCTACAATTAATTTAGACGAGAGCATTAAAATAATTGGTAGTGATGGATTTGGGACTATGATAATAAATTTACCTAACATAGTTGTCGGTTCCTATGATTTGGGTCAAGGAAAACCCTCAACAATAACTTACACTGAGGGTAATACAACCTATTCAACCCAAAACAATGGAAACGAATATCCTGTCTACCTGAGTGACGGAAAAGTTTACATTGAAATGGTTGATGTTGAAAATAAAACTATTAGAGGTTCCTTTTACTTTAACTCTTATGATAATTCTGGTTCAAATTATATGAATTTTTCAGAGGGAATTTTTTACAACTTATCTTACGTAGAAGGGCAATAGTTAATTTTAGTGATATTTCATCTTTTATTTGAACAAAAATTTAAAAATTTTGTTCATAATTAGACTGAAATAACTAATACTCAAATACAAAATAATTCTATATTTATTGTTCTATAATTATTACAATATATTTTATAATGTACTTGATATTTGATACAGAAACCACTGGGCTTCCAAAAAAATGGAATGCTCCTATTACTGATCATGAAAATTGGCCTAGATGTGTTCAAATTGCATGGCAATTGCATGACGATATGGGGAATTGTGTCGAACATAAAGATTTTCTAATTAAGCCAAATGGTTTTAATATTCCATATGACGCAGAAAGAATCCATGGGATTTCAACTGAACTTGCAGCTTCGAGGGGATTAGCTTTGAAAGACGTCCTTCGCGAATTCAATATTGCCTTATCAAAAGCTAAATTTGTAGTAGGTCAAAATGTTGGATTTGATATAAATGTTTTAGGTTGTGAGTACGATCGAAACAAACATCAAACATCTTTAAACGATCTTCCAATACTAGATACATGCACTGAGACAACAGCTGACTTATGTAAATTACCAGGTGGTCGTGGAGGAAAATTTAAGTTACCAACTTTAACTGAATTACATCAACATTTATTTGACCAACCATTTGCAGAAGCTCATAATGCTACTGCAGATGTCGAAGCTACTTCACGATGTTTTTTAGAATTATTAAGATTAGGAGTTTATTCACATGAACAATTGCAAGCGACTCCAGAATATTTACAAAAGTTTCAGTCTGAAAATTTAAAACCTATTTCCCCTATTGGATTAAAGCATGTTAACCTAAAGGAACAGGCTAAGTCAATTTCAAAAATATTTCAAAATGATTACGAAGAGATAAATAATGATCAATCAGAAAAAACATTAACTGATTTTAAAAATGCACCAGTTGTTCAATTACATAATCATTCTCAATTTTCTATTTTACAATCCACAATAAGTATCAAAAAATTGGTTGATGCTACTGCTAAGTACGGTATGCAAGCTGTAGCTTTGACGGATCATGGAAATTTGATGGGTGCTTTCCATTTCGTTAAAGAAATTAATAAATATAACAAGAGTATTATTTCCAAATCTGAAGATTCCAGGTTAGATGGAGAAATTTCTAACGGAAATCCAATAAAGCCAATTATTGGATGTGAATTTTTTGTTTGTGAGGATCATGAAAATAAATCTCATAAAGATAATGGGTATCAAGTTGTGTTTTTGGCAAAGAATAAAAAGGGATATGAAAACTTGGTAAAAATGACCTCTCTAGCTTTTACAAATGGATTTTATTATGTCCCTCGTATTGATCGAGGTATAGTTAAAAGTTATAAGGATGATTTAATTGTATTATCAGGTAATTTAAATGGAGAAATCTCTTCAAAATTGTTGAATGTTGGTGAGAATCAAGCTGAGGAAGCATTGTTATGGTGGAAAAATCAATTTGGTGAAGATTTTTATTTAGAATTAATGCGACATGGGCAAGAAGATGAAGATAGGATTAATCCAGTAATTATTAAATTCTCAAAAAAACATAATGTTTCTTTAATTGCTACTAATAACACATATTACCTTGACAAAACTGAAGCTAATGCACACGATATTTTATTGTGTGTAAAAGACGGAGAGAAACAATCTACTCCAATTGGTCGAGGAAGAGGTTACCGTTATGGGTTACCAAATCAAGAATACTATTTTAAGAGTTCTTCTGAAATGAAGGAGCTTTTCAGTGATATTCCTGATGCAATTATTAATATGCAGAAAATTTCTGATAAAATTCAATCTTTTGATCTTGCAAGAGATGTTTTATTACCAAAATTTGACATTCCAAATAAGTTCAAAAATCCTAAAGATGAAATTGAAGGAACTAAACATGGAGAAAATGCTTATTTACGTCATCTTGCATATGAGGGAGCAAAAAAACGTTATAAAGAATTAACAAATGAGCTTAGGGAAAGAATAGATTTCGAATTACAAACTATTCAAAAGACAGGATATCCAGGATATTTTTTAATAGTTGAAGATTTTATCAGAGTAGCTCGTGATTTAGGTGTTTCTGTTGGACCTGGAAGAGGGTCAGCAGCTGGATCAGTTGTAGCTTATTGTTTATGGATAACAAATATTGATCCTATTAAATATAATTTACTTTTTGAAAGGTTCTTAAATCCAGATCGTATTAGTATGCCTGATATTGATATAGATTTTGATGATGAGGGTAGAAGTAAAGTAATGGATTATGTAATAAAAAAATATGGATCTAATCAAGTTGCTCAAATAATTACCTATGGAACTATGGCTGCTAAATCTTCAATTCGTGATACTGCTAGGGTTTTAGACTTACCTTTGGGAGACGCTGATAGATTGGCAAAATTAGTTCCAAATATGACTAAACTTAATAAGATTTTTGGTGTGGAGGAAAAAATATTGAGACAAAAGTTTAGGGCTGAAGACATGGAATTAATTAATCAACTTTTAAATATTTCTGAGGGTGATGGTCTAGAGGCAGAAACTGTAAATCAAGCTAAAGTTCTCGAAGGGTCATTAAGAAATACTGGAATTCATGCATGTGGAGTTATAATTACACCTGGAGATATTACGAACTATGTTCCAATAGCTACTACTAAAGACTCAGAGTTATATGTAACACAGTTTGATAATGCTGTTGTTGAAGATGCAGGTCTTTTAAAAATGGATTTTTTAGGACTCAAAACATTAACATTGATTAAAGATACGGTTAAGATTGTCAAGGCTAAACATGGGGTATTGCTTGATCCTGAAAACTTTCCATTAGATGATGAATTAACGTACGAGTTATTTCAGAAAGGAGAAACTGTTGGTATTTTTCAATATGAGTCTCCCGGAATGCAGAAGCATATGCGTGATCTTAAACCAACAGTGTTCGCTGACTTGATTGCAATGAACGCATTGTATCGACCAGGTCCACTTGAGTATATTCCAAGCTTTATTAGAAGAAAACATGGCGATGAACCAATTAGCTATGACCTTCCTCAGATGGAAGAGTTTTTGAAAGAGACTTATGGAATTACTGTATACCAAGAGCAAGTTATGTTATTATCACAAAAATTAGCTGATTTCACTAAGGGTCAAGCTGATATTTTGAGAAAAGCCATGGGTAAAAAACAGAAAGCCGTTTTGGATAAAATGAAGCCCAAGTTTATAAATCAAGCTAGTGCAAAAGGATTAAGCTCAGAAAAATTAGAAAAAATATGGACTGATTGGGAAAAGTTTGCAAGTTATGCTTTCAATAAGTCTCATTCGACTTGTTATGCCTGGATTGCATATCAAACAGCTTACTTAAAAGCTCATTATCCAGCTGAGTATATGGCAGCAGTTTTGTCAAATAATATGAATGACATAAAGCAAGTTACTTTCTTTATGGAGGAAGCTAAAAGAATGAAAATAAAAGTATTAGGTCCAGATGTAAATGAAAGTTATTATAAGTTTTCTGTTAATAAGGGTAATGCAATTCGCTTTGGAATGGGTGCTGTTAAAGGAGTTGGGTACGGCGCAGTAAAGACAATAGTAAATGAGCGAAAAAATAATGGTCAGTTTAGATCAATTTTCGATTTAGCTAAAAGAATTGATTTGCGTGCTGCTAACAAAAAGGCATTTGAAAATCTTGCTAATTCAGGAAGTTTTGATTGTTTTGGGGATACGCATAGAGCTCAATATTTTCATCAAGAAGGAGACGGGATTACTTTTTTAGAAAAGATATTGAAATATGCCCATAAATACCAAGACAATCTAAATTCTGCACAAGTAAGCCTATTTGGAGAGTCAAGCTCAATTCAATTTCCTGAACCCGAAATTCCTAATTGTGAGAAGTGGGGAGCTATGGAAAAGCTAGCACGCGAGAAAGAAGTAGTTGGAATATATATTTCTGGTCATCCACTTGATGATTTTAAAATTGAAATGCAAAATTTTTGTAATGGAACAATTTCTTCATTTGAAAATTTAGAATTACTATTAAATAAAGAAATAACTTTTGGGGGAGTTATTTCAGATGTTGAACATAGAATTAGTCGTCATGGTAAAGGTTGGGCAACATTCTGTGTTGAAGATTATACGAATAATTACGAGTTCAAAATTTTCGGAGAACAATACCTCAAATTTAGACACTTTTTAACCCCTAATAATTTTGTTTATATACGTTCTATTGTCAGGGATGGGTGGATCAATAGGGAAACAGGTAAAAAAAGTACTCCAAGATTACAATTTAATAATTTTCAATTGTTACATGATGTAATTGATGCATATGCAAAAAAGCTATCAATTCAGTTAAATATAAGTGATTTAGATAAAAATAGAGTAGATGAGTTAAATGAATTGTTTAAATCACATAAAGGGAATCACTCTTTAAATTTTGTGATATATGATGATGAAGAAACAATTAAATTGAATTTAAAAAGCAGAAAACAAAAAATTAATATATCACAAAAACTTTTATATGATTTAGACTCTAGGAAAATTTTTTATAAACTTAACTAGCTATATTTATAAATTCAATTTAACAATATGAAAAATTAATGTTAATTAAAATTTATCATATAAATTTTGTTTAATTTTGTTTAAAACACGTTAAGATATTATGGCTATAGAAATAACAGATGAAAATTTTGAAGAAATAGTTTTAAAATGTAAAAAACCAGTTATGGTAGATTTTTGGGCTGCTTGGTGTGGTCCTTGTAGAATGGTTGGTCCAATAATAGATGAAATTAGTGATGAATATTCAGATAGAGCAGTTGTTGGAAAAGTTGACGTTGATTCTAATCAAGAGTTTGCTGCCAAATATGGAGTTAGAAATATCCCAACTGTATTAGTTTTTCAAAATGGTGAAGTTGTAACACGCCAGGTTGGTGTTGCGCCAAAAGCTACATATGCAGAAGCTATTGATGCTTTACTTTAATATTGCTTTTGAATATTAAAATTTAAGGTTTGTCCAATACAAGCCTTTTTTAGTTTGATGAAGTTAAAAAAAATATTCCAAGGAGATTCTCATTTTTCCAATTTTGAATTATTGGCTAAATCGATTGTAGAAGGCTATATTTCTGGACTTCACAAAAGCCCTTTTCATGGGTTTTCTGCCGAATTTTCAGAGCATAAAATCTATAATAGTGGTGAAAGCACCAAACATATTGATTGGAAGTTATTCGCAAAAACTGACAAGCTATACACTAAGCGATTTCAAGACGAAACAAATTTACGAAGTCATTTAATTATTGACCAAAGTTCATCTATGCATTATCCTATTCAAAGTTATAAATCTGATTTTAAATATACTAAAATTGAATTTTCTGCAATTGCATGCGCAGCTCTGCTACATATTTTAAAAAAACAGCGAGATGCAGCTGGGATGAGTTTGTATGATAATAAATACAATTTTTATGCACCTGAGAAAGGAGGTGAGTCACACTATAGAATGCTTGTAAACCAATTAGAAAAATCAATTAAAATAAAACCTAAAAAAGCTACTACAAAAACTTATGAGATATTACATCAAATTGCTGAGAAATTAAAAAGGCGTTCGTTGGTATTCATTTTCACAGATTTATTACAAAATAATTTAAATGCAATAAATCTTTTTGATGCACTTAAACACTTAAAATTTAATAAACATGAGATAATTTTATTTCATGTTTATGATAAGAAAACAGAAAAAGATTTTGATTTTAATAATTCTCCAAAGCGTTTTTTTGATGTAGAGACAGATTCATATATTGACATTTTTCCAGAAAGTATAAAAAGTCAATACAAAAAGGAAATTAAGGACTATTTTCATTTTTTCGAGGAAAAATGTTTACAATACAAAATAAATTATGTTAATGTTGACATACGCAGAGGATTCAGTAAAATTCTCAATACATTCTTTGAAAAGCGAAATAAATTTTTATAAAAAAAAAATAAAAACGTTTGCCGAATTAAAAATGGAATGTATATTTGCTTCGCTAATATAAGCAACGGTTTGGTAGTTCAGCTGGTTAGAATACCTGCCTGTCACGCAGGGGGTCGCGGGTTCGAGTCCCGTCCAGACCGCAAAGAAAACTCAAAGCAGTTTATCTTAACGTCGTGTTGAGGTAATTTAATTACCTATGGTTGTGATAACCATTGAGAAGCTTTCCTTTAAAATCGGAAGGCTTTTTTTATTTTGGTTTTACGTGAACTTTTAATATTCTTCTATTTTCTTTTAATACTAAAGGATGTTTTCTGTGCCCCCATATTTTCTTTCTTGCAATTCTTGAACTTTCTTCCAAATTGACAATTGGCATAGGATAGTTTTCTCCAATTCTAACTTCACTTAAATTTTGCTCTATTAATCCCATTTTCCATGGTTCATGGATGTATTTTTTTGGAACTTTTTTTAGAACAGGAATCCATTTTTTAATAAATACTCCATTTGGATCAAGTTCCTTTGAGTTTTTAATTGGATTATACAGTCTTATTGTATTAATACCAGTTGTCCCAGCTTGCATCTGAAACTGTGGATAATGGATTCCTGGTTCATAATCTAAGAAAAGTCTAGCCATATGATAAACTCCTTCTCTCCAATCCTGATCTAAATTTAGAGCAAGAAACGAAACCAGTAAAGCACGCATTCTAAAATTTATCCATCCCGTCTGATCTAAAGCTATCATACATGCGTCAACTAAAGGATAACCTGTCTTGCCATTTTTCCAAGATTTTAAGTGGTCAGAATTGAAAGGATGCTCTAATAATTCAAATCCAGAATTAATGCATTTTGTTTCATAATCACATTCCATCTCAAATTTTTGAATAAAATGACAATGCCAATGTAAACGTGTGAGCATTGATGAGAATGCTCTTTTGTATAGTTTGAAATTTGAATGATTTTTTATGAAATTATATGCCTGATTAACACTTAAGTTACCCCAACTAATAAAAGGAGATATTCTACTACAGCTTGTCCTGCTTTCGGTTGGTTTAGATATGTTTTTTTGGTAGTTTTTACCTCTTTCAGTCATAAATGAATTTAAGTATCTCCAAGCATTTGTCTCACCTGGGAGTTGATAATTTATGGGGTATTTTTCAAGTTTTTGGTTTAATTCTTTTGGTATTTTAAATTTATGACAACTAGTTTTTAAATTACATTTTTTAAACTTATTTGTAATAATTGGAGCTTCGATGTAATTATTCCAATTTCTTGCCCAATTTTTCCTATTTCGGAGTCCCCTTAAAACACCATTGTTTTGGAATTCTCTCCATATTATTTTCTTTTTTGAAAAAAAGCTTAAAACTATTTTATCTCTATCCCAAGATTTTCTTATTCCACTCTCCTGATAGCTAAGAACAGATACTAT
>Ga0163111_10002726_pt1 | contig 11289 bp, 7 predicted proteins | sample CRUFie1St18metaG_FD_109645 | JGI IMG/M metagenome (GOLD analysis project Ga0163111, IMG submission 109645) | Marine microbial communities from the Costa Rica Dome - CRUD Field 142mm St18 metaG | ecosystem: Environmental > Aquatic > Marine > Oceanic > Photic zone | place: Costa Rica: the Eastern... | reverse complement strand
TGGTGTACTGATAAGTCAGAACCCGAAGCGATGATTAACTCACCATTAATCGGGGTTATACCAGCAATACTCTCGAGTTTACCTCTTCTATGTTTAATAGTTTGAGCCATAATTTATAATTTTCTTTTTTTACTCGTTTGTTAAAATTGTAACCTTTTATATTGCCTGGAGTATATACTCCGATTAAAATCCTATTTAGGATTATATTCTATACTATAAGTATAGTAATTTCTTTTTTAAATTTCACCACCATCCAGTTGATTACCAACACCATCCGTAAAGTGTGATGAACCTGTATTAACTAATAATGTTCCAGCACTTGCTGATAAACCTAATCCAGCTACTGAACCACTATCAAAACTTACAATTACATCCCCACTTGGTCCTCCACCTAATACACCAGTACCAGCAGTTACTCTAGTAATATCACCAGAACCACCACCTCCTCCACCAGAACCTGTTAGTTCTGATAAATCAACAGACATTGAAATTCTAGTCGAACCATCAACATCTTCTCCAAAAAACGTTAACATCTTTATACCATCAAATGATGCCGATACAAATGAACCACTATTGAATGAAAATTCTGTAAATGATACACTATCAACAAAACTACTTGGTGGGTTTGCAGGTGTTACTGTTGCTTTAAAAAGAGAACCACTATCACTTACATATACAATTTGACCATCAGAAAAATAATTAACTGATGTTGCATTAAGGACAGTTGATGTATATACCTTAAACGCACCTTTAATTCTATCAACATCTGCTAATACGATATTCGAACCAGTTGCTGCGTTTGATAATTGTACTTTTGAACTAAATGATGGCATATATTTTTTCTCTTTTTATATAAATATTATTCTCCTCCAGAACCTGATGATGGATTCAATCCTAAATTAAAGTTTGTTGAACTTGCAATTTGATTTGTTGCACCCACCATAAACCATTTTGTGTAACCTACATGAGCCGTTGCTAATGTTATTTGATTAATTTGTGATGCTTCTATTGTATTTGTTCCATCAATAGTTGTTCCATCAGTTCCTACCTCTAAAACATACTGTCCTACAGTTGAACCTCCATACGAATCTATCGTAGATGTTGGGATTCCTCCCATATCTGAACCACTTGGGAATAAAATCACAAAATGATTAGAATTACTTCTACTGATTACACCACTACTTCCCATACTTCTTAATACTGAATGTAAGTTAGAACCACTAGCTTCACCTAATTTTGTTGCAGTTTGTGAACCACCATAAGAATAATCAAATGTACTACTTCCAATAGTATTATCATTTACTATCTTATCTAAGAACCCAATACTATCACCTGTATATGGTGTTGCAACTGGTGGTGTAGAACTATCTTGAGATGATATGGCTACTGCTGTATTATATGCTGCGATATTGTATCCAACATCGTAAACAAATACTCTACCATAATCAGCTGATGTTGCTACAGTGAAACTTCTATCACTATAAGTTTGTGATTTACCAAATTGGTCTGTGATTGTTACACTATAGAAATATTCTCTAGCAGTTGCGTTTTCTGTTAAATGTAATCCAATTGATGATGAATTAGCGTTTGAATATACTAATTCTAAATCAGAACCACTTAATGATGCACTAAATGGAGTATCGGATTCATCATCACTTACACTCATACTTACCATACATACACCATCTAATGCTAAATTAGTTTCAAACTTAGCCGTTTGATTTGTAAATGCTATTGATGGTGCTTGGTTAGCTGCTACACTTGCTGTAAATGCTGTTTCTGTAGTTGTACCGAATGTATTTGTTGCTATGGTACTTCCACTTAGTAAAGCCCCACTTGATGTAGTAGAACCACTTAAATTCGTTTTTATGGATAATCTACCATTTGAAGAATTTATATCAAATACTCCACTTCCACTATTCATCGTCCAAGTTACCGATTGATTTGCTGAAAATGCTGCTATTGTACCACTTCTACCATTTGAGTTTACATAAACACTAGCACCACTTACTGCTGATTCGATAACATATGGAGTACTCCAGTTATCTGATACTGTTGGTGGTGTATCATCCGAAATTGGAATTGTTATTATTGCTTCGTTAGATGCGGTGTTGTATGAATCTCTAATTCTTACTGTATATTGATATTCATTAATTAAATCAGAATTTATATATACACCATTTTTTCTTGTTACTTGACCAGTACCACTACATTGGAATGCGTTATTGGTTGGGTCGGTATGTGATGTACCACCATATGATGCGCTTGAAACATTTGCATCATCTAATTCTAATTTATATAATGTGAAATCACTAAATGTTATTGTATCTCCCTCATTATCTGTAGCTGATATTGTTGCTACCACTGCTCCATTTGAACTATTTTCACTAATTGATGATAGTGTTTGATTATTTATCGTTGGGTGAACATTATCAGTTACACTTACAGATATAGGTAAAATTGATTGACCAACAGTACCTTGCGATGCTGATAAGAAGTGTTCATCAGATGCAGTTACTGCGAATGTATATAATGATTGTACTTCATAATCTAAAGAACCTGTATTCTGTCTTATATCGAAGTAATTAGAATATACTGTAATATCAAAGTGTTCATTATCAATCGAAGTTGATGTAATTGTTATTGAATCACTTTCATCATCTGTAAAGTAAACTCTTTTTACCAAAGCGTTATTAGATGAATTTTCGTTGAAACTTGCAGTTACAGATGTAATTTGTGTTCCACCGACTGAACCTTCTCTAAACTTAGGTGCGGTATTAGGTGTTACTCTAATGTGAATTGTTTTATTTGTTGTACCACTAAATGTATCTGTTGCTTTTATTAAGAATGGATGTGCTCCACCAGCAAAAACAGATGTATCTGTATTTAGTGATGATGTTGTTCTTGCTCTAGCGGTTATAACACCTGTTGATGGATGTATTCCAAATTTATCATCGGTGTATCCACTTTGAGTAGCGAATGTTATTGTTTGTCCTTCCGCATCTGTAGCTGAAACAGTTCCTATTATTGAATCTATATCTTCAAATTCATCTATACTAAATGATACTGAATTAATTACAGGTGAAGTATTTGGGAAAAATACTGATTCTAAAAAGTTTTGAATTGAACCTGATGTTCCAAAGTTATTATTATAAACTCCACTTGGTAAATCGGTATTAGATACAGTTCTGTTACCATCAAATGCTATTGAAGATGATACTTGAGAACCACTTATATATCCTAAAGCTCCTATTTGTCCAGCTCCACTAACTATTCCACTATCCAATGAAGTTAGATAAGAACCAGTTTCCGATGCTAATTGATTTATTCTTACATCAGTAGATGCTGTGTATGAATTTAAAGATGTTGTTGAATCAGAAGATGATATAAATCCTAAAGATGTTATCTGCTCAGAACCTGATATTGTTCCAGCAGGTGTACTATCACCACTTTCAGAAACAAATCCTAAAGAAGTTATTTGTGCTGATGATGATATTGTACCACTTGGTAATTGTGATTCTATTGAGCCACTAAGTACTCCATCACTTAGGTTTACTAATGGATGCCAAGCGCCAGCGTGTGCAAAATATCCTCTACCCGTTGCGTGAACGTGAGCGAACATACCATGATAAGTTGATGCGTTTGGTAAATCTCCCTCATTAGAATATACATTACCAAATAAAACTTTGTTACCACCCATATCCAAATCAGCGCCAGTTATATGAGCTACTGATTGGGCAGAACCACTAACTAGTCCACCAGGTAGTTGTTCACTTCCACTTATGATTCCACCAGGTAGTTGTTCTGAACTACTAACAATTCCACTTGGAATTGATGTGATATCTGTAAAGTCAACTGAACCCGAAGATGTTAAGTATGAACTTGTAGCTGCTGATAATCCATCTACTTCTGTTTGAATGGATGATGTGAATGTATTTAGAGATGTGTTTTCACCTCCACTTTCTGATACAAATCCTAATGCGGTTATTTGTGCAGATGAACTAATTAGTACAGAACCTGTAAATGATTCTAAATTACTTAATTGTACATTTGCTGAAGATGTAAATGCGTTTAATGATGTATTCTCTCCTCCACTTTCAGAAACGAATCCTAAAGCAGTAATCTGTTCAGATGAACTTACTATATTACTATCTAAAGAAGTTAGGTAAGAAGATGTTGCTGCACTTAATCCATCTACTTCAGTTTGTATAGAAGAAGTAAATGTATTTAGTGATGTTGTTGAGTCTGAAGAAGAAATAAATCCTAATCCAGTTATTTGTTCTGAACCTGATATTGTTCCTGATGGAGCTTTTACATTACCAGCGGTAACATCCCCACCTGTAAATGTACCTTCTACTACATTTTGAACTACATTACCAGCGTTATTTATTAATTCAATCGATGATGTTGTAATTCTAATATTACCAATTTTTATTTGTTCTGAATCTGCTTTTATTTCAGAAAGTACTGCACCATCTTTTACAAATTTGATTGATTCTGATGTGATAAATAAATCTCTAAAGGGTTTATCTAATGAACCTAAATCATAGGTACTTGGTGTTGCAGGTAATATTGAACCACTAAATGTTTGTGTTCCATTAAATGTATTTGAAGATGTTACTGCAAATCCTAAATCAGTAACTTGTTGTGCCCCACTTACTATACCACTACCTCTTAATTCAAATGAACTTGATAATTGGTCTGAACCACTAACAGTTCCAGCAGGCGCTTGTGTTAAATAAGAACCACTCTCTCCTTCTAATGAACCTATTCTCTGTGCAAATGATTCAGTTACTGTTTGTACCTGGTCTAATCTATCATCAAATGATGCTGATTCTACTTGTCCTATACTTCCAGAGCTAAATCCTAAAGCAGTAATTTGTGCAGAACCTGATATTGTTCCAGCAGGTCCAATTGTACTCAATTGTCCGTTGTTAGCTGTTATATTTGTACCAGCTATAGCATTAACTAAATCAACTACCGATTCTCTTCTACTTCCATCGGAATTTGAAGCATCTATAAAACCAATGCTATCATTAGCTACATCTATTACCGAAGGTGATAAACTTCCTAAATCAGTACTACCACCACCGCCACCACCAGCATTAGTTCCATTAATTAAGAACATAGATACAGTTGAACGACCACCTTCTGAATCTGAATTGTGAAGTGCAATCGGTTCTTCCGAAGATGCATCTATCTTACCAACTATTCTAACATAAGAACCACTTTCAAAGAATGTAGTAGATACACCACCACCATATGCGTAATCTGGTTCTTGAGATGGTGAACCTATACCAAAGGTTGAACCACTAACATCTGTCCAATCAGTATTGTTTAAACTTCTTTGCCATTTAAATAATGCAACTCTATCATTATCATTTGCTTTAAATAATGTAAAGTTAGAATTCAATAAGTAAGTACCACTTGTAGTAATTCGTACAAAAGAACCATCTGATATAGTCCAATTTGAACTACCTGTTTGGAAAAGTGGTGTTGATATAAATTCTAAGTTTTGATATGAATCGGTAAGTGCTTTTCTTTTGAAAGAACCACTACCACTCATTTCTAACTCTATATCAGAAACTTCACCAGTTATTAAACTACCACTTCTAAATCCTAAATCTTGTAATTGTTCTGAACCACTAATTATATCTGTTCCACCTAAAACTTGAATCGAACCTGATACTAATCCACCTGGTAGTTGTTCTGATGAGCTTACTATATTATCAGGTAAGTTAGCTAACTCTTCATAGTTAACTTGGATTGATGCACTTAATAATGTTTTTGCTGCACTAGCTCTGGCTTCATATCGTTCATCGTATGATGATGTAAGTTGTGAAGAACCACTAACTATACTTCTACCTATTGTTTCATAAGAGGAGGTAGCTCCCTCAATATTGTCTAATCGTGCATCTATTGATGCCGTTTCTGTTTCAATAGTACCGAATCTACTTTGGAATGAAGAAGTTGTAGATTCAATAGTTTCAAATCTATTTTGGAATGAAGAAGTTGTTGATTCTATACTTCCAAATTTATTTTCAAAAGAAGAAGTTGTTACTTCTAAATTATTTAATCTTATTGTAGTTGAAGCGGTATATGCATTTATACCTTCAATTGATTCTGTAAATTCATTTAATGATGTATTTTCATTTGATGAACTAAATGATTCTAAATTACTTAATTGTATTGTAGCTGAAGATGTAAAGTTATTTAAGTGACTTACAGATGCTTCAGAAGATGAAGATACGAATCCTAATGCAGTTATTTGTGCAGATGAACTGATGAATACACTTCCAGTAAATGAGTTAATAGAAGCAGTTGCATTTGCTAAATCATTAACTCTAGTTTCTAATGAAGATGAAGTAAATTCAATTCTTTCTAACCTTTGGTCGGTTGATGATGTATATGTGTTAAATCCATCTAATCTCGTATCAGTAGATGATGTGTAAGAATTTAGAGATGTAATTATTGTTTTTTCTTCGTATGAACTGGTATTAGATTCAATTTGTTCAACTCTTTGTTCTAATGATGAAGTTGATGATTCTATATTATCTAATCTATCATCGGTAGATGCTGTATATGAATTAAGAGATGTATTCTCACCTCCACTACTACTTACAAATCCCAATTCTGTTATTTGTGCTGAACCTGATATTGTTCCAGCTGGTATTGTATCTCCACTACTACTTACAAATCCTAAAGAAGTAATCTGTGCTGAACTACTAACTATATCACTTCCACCTAATATTTGAATTGAACCACTAACAATACCACTCCCAATTGATTCATATGATGATGTAGCTTCTTCTAAAGAATCTAATCTATTATCTTGGGCAACAGTACCAGTTTGTAATATAGTAACTCTATTATCTAATGAAGCAGTTGTTGATTCTATATCCAACAATCTTGTATCATTAGATGCGGTATATGTATTGACAGAACCTAATACATCAACTATCTGTTCTGAACCTGATACTACATTAGCAGGTAATTGTTCTGATGATGATATTAAACCAACTGGTAATTGTTCTGATGAACTTAAAATACCCGTGCCAGCCAATACTTGTACTGAACCACTTACTAAACCAGCAGGTAAATTTGCTAAACTATCGAAATCTACTTGTTCTGAACCTGAGATTACATCATCTCCACCTGGTCTAAGTACTGAACCACTTACGATTCCTTCACCTAAATCAGTTGCGTATCTACTATCTAAATCTGAGTGTAATTGTGCAGATGATGATATTATTCCAGCAGGTAGTTGTTCTGAAGATGAAAGGATTCCAGTACTACCTAAGACTTGAATAGAACCACTAATTAGACCCGCAGGTAAATTATCTAAACCTGTAAATGATACTTGAGATGAACCAGATACTACTCCTAACCCACCTACACTTAAAAAAGAACCACTTACTACACCATCACCATCGGTGTTTAAATATCTTGTATCGAATGTAGATAATAATTGTGCTGCTCCAGATACTATTCCACCAGGCAATTGTTCAGATGAACTTATTAATCCACCTGGTAATTGTTCCGAACCACTAAATACTCCTCTACCAGATAATTCAATGCCTGATAAGGTACTACCATCACCGAAAAACGATGAACCACTAATGTTTCCACTAGCACTAATAGAACCAGTAACATTTAGAGAACCTGTAAAGTTCGATGAACCACTTACTTGAAAATCTCCACTTACTGCGGATGCGGTTACAACACCACTAATTTGTTTACTTGATATTAGATTGGCCATTATCTACTTACTATCTTTCCTTTTACTAAAAAATCTCCAGCAACTATATCACCCGGTGATGCTGCTATCGCTTGATTGAATGTAACCACTATATTTGTACCATCATCTACAATCTCATAATATGATGATGGAGTTTTGACACTTTGTAAATAAATATCAACATAATCAGAAGAAGAATCAATTTTTAGTTCTTCATCTAAAAATTTTTTGTTTGAGAGGGTCAAAATAAAGTTTGAACCATCTAAACTTATAGAATTTGGAGTATGATGAGAAACAAACATATCATCAAATACACTCTGTATAAAATTATTTGTTTGAGCTTTTCCATCAAATGGTGTGATTATATTTGGTTTCTTTCTACTCATAATCTTTGTAAATCTCCCTCTACTGATATTTTATCCGAACCAACCAATGCATAACTAAAGTTTTCTTTTTTAAATTTGATGAAGAAATCCTTTCCTACTTGTTCAAAAATATAATCCGCATCTAATATAAATTGTCCATTTATAAATACATCGAATCTTGAATGGTCTGGTCTAAGATTATCAAATCTATTATTCATATCTTTTATTTTACAATTGGATATTTTCCAAATGTAATGATTTACATCGGCTAAATTTACCTCTTCCATTATGAATTCATTTGGTTCATTTAGTTGTTGTAAAACATCTCTTATTTCTTTTACACTCATAATTCTCTAAATTTTCCAACAAATGCAAATTCATCGGTTGATTCTAGTTCGTAACCTAATTCTGTTGAAGATGCTGATGAACCAGTGGTAAAATTAAACTCTACCGAATCATCAGAACTACTTACAAAGTAAGAATATTTTGTTGATGGAATAAATAATCCATTTATGTAAACTTTGAACCAATTATCAACATCAAAGTTTCCTTCTAATGATGGTGGTAGTTTTGGAACTTCTACATCATTAATTTTAACAGTATCCGCATCTACAAAACTACCCGATACTGAACCTCTTGTTGCTAAGAAATCTAAAACATCAGCGTATTGATTTAATGCTTTTTGTTTAATAGGATTTACCCCTCCACCTCCACCTGTTAAGTCTGCTTCATATCCAAAAACAACTTTTTTTGGTGTGTATTCTTTGATAGTAGTAGGTTTATTATTGAATTCAGATGGAAGTAAATAAGCGTTTACTGCCATTGTAAATGAAGTTCTAACTATTCTTTCACTTCCTTGTCCTACTTCTGTTTGATTATCAAATGAGTCGATTCTTACTCTAAATTTGTATTTATCTTTATCACCCCAATATTCATCTGTAGCGTATTGGAATGCTTCTACGATTTTATTCATATGTTCTGTAAAGTTTGTCCAAATCATCACTTCATATGAAACAGTTACATAATCAGGCATCGTAATGTTATATGCTTCAACATTAGGATTTACCTCATTCATCAAACTAAATTTATCGTACTTTTGTTTTTTATTGTATTTTGTTAATGTAGAATAAGATACATTTCTATTCATAGTATTAGCTAAACTATCATCTCTTGCTATACTATTTCTTTTATACATAATAAGAGGGATTTGGATTCTACCTCTTTGGTCTCTTATGTATCCATCTTTAGTAGCTGCTTTCCATCTTTCTGGATTTCCATATATCAATGGTACTTTTACTTTAGTTCCATTCTCTTCTACATCAGGAATGACTACATCAGTCATATATTCCATCATAGCAAAATCTATATCAAATAGCGTAATACCAACTTTTGATTTTTGGTCAATAGCGATTTGTTGCGCTCTATTTTTAGTTTTACTAATTGGGTCTGTTGCTTTTTTATTATATCCTGATATATCTGCCATTATACTATTCTCTCCTCTATATTAAGTTGAGACCTTCTAACCATAAATGTAGAACATATGATTGAGAACTTCTCTTCAGGTCTACCATATACTAATTGGTTTTGACCAACTTTATCAATTTCAAAATATGCATTATTATGAAAAATAATATCTCCAATTTCAGGAAATAAATTTTTCTCTTCTAAAGTTGCCCTATTGAATCTAAATTCAGCATTTTGTGCTCTATCAGGTCCGAATCCTTCATATTCTATAGTACTTTCATCCCTCTCAATTAAACAAGCACATTGTACGGCAGGTAAGTATGATTTACCCAAAGATTCCCCATATAGATTAGTTCTTGTTTCAGATAAAGATAATTTAAATATCTCAACTGTAGTCTGAACTACTACATCCACTAATTCTTTAGAAATCTTTTCAAAGAATGCTAAATCTTTTTGTTGTACAAATCTTGCCATTTGCTTATCCTATATAAATGTTCAAAGGTACTTTAGATATAACTCTCTGTTGTGCATCTGATTGGTCTGCTTCACTCTGATACCTTTCTTTATCTGATAAATCATTAAGTACATCTCTTAATTGTTCTATCAAAGCATCTTTCTCAGTTTGAGCTTCTGACCTAAGAGCCGCTCCATCTAATGATACCTCAGAACCAGGAATAGGTACAGATGAGAATTTTTCTCTAATTGCTCCTAATAATTCTTTAGCTAATGCTAATGTATATTTTCTAATCCATTGTTTACCAACATCATTTATCCTACTATAGTTATGGAAATCATATCCTGTATTTGAATAATCTGCTACTACTCCATCTGTTACAGATGTTGCTGATTGGTCGAATTCTGATTTTACAATATATTCAAAATACAGTGTTGATTTTTTCACTGGTTTTGGAAATATTTGTAGTTTATTGTTTACTAAATTAAATGTAAATGCTGATTTTCTAATTTGGTCATTGAATTCAATAGCTCCAATTCTAAGTAAATCTTCATATATTGGCATCAATACAAATTGTGCCGCTGGTGAGAATGAACCAAATCCAAACTCATCAATTAAGTTTAGAGTTCCTTGTCCACTTACTGAATATGGGTCAAAGAATTTATTTATTGCTGGTGTTGCCTCATAAAATACTTTTGTTACATTGATTCTATTTCCACTCTCACTTACATCTGCCCATAAAGATTGTAAGTCATATTCTTGTGAACCACTATTAAGTTCTATATTACCTTTTTTTACATCAACTTTTCCACCAACATTAGCGTATGTTCCATATGAATCTGATATTTCAATAAGGTTAGGTAGTGGGTTACCAGCTATTTTTTTCTGAGTATAATCTGAACCCGTAGGTTGACCTTGCAAAGATGTAAGGTTGTTTTTTATATTAAATTGATTTACTTGTGCCGAATATTCTGATACTGCTTCTTCGAAACATGCATAGAAGTTTAAATCTACTAATTCAACATCAACGATTGGGTATCCCAATCTTTTAGCACACCAAGATGCTACTTTAGGCCCATCTGTTTGATATTCTGTATCTGTATCATAAATACCAAATGGCGTTGAACCCGAAATTACATTATCTGCTGAACCACTCCAGAAGTTTGACATATTTCTCTCCTTTGTATTATTTCTCTTATATAAATATAGAATAAAAAGATATCACTAAAAAAGACACAAAAAAAGGGGAAATTTCTTTCCCCTTAATT
>Ga0163111_10002724_pt1 | contig 11295 bp, 9 predicted proteins | sample CRUFie1St18metaG_FD_109645 | JGI IMG/M metagenome (GOLD analysis project Ga0163111, IMG submission 109645) | Marine microbial communities from the Costa Rica Dome - CRUD Field 142mm St18 metaG | ecosystem: Environmental > Aquatic > Marine > Oceanic > Photic zone | place: Costa Rica: the Eastern... | reverse complement strand
TTTATGTGAACTTTCTGGTAAAATTCCATTCATCATTGATGGCGGAGCATGTTCTGAGGGCGTAGAATCAACTATAATCAAAATAGAATCGGAGACAGGGAGGAAAAAACCAAATATTCAAATTCTGCGACCAGGCCCTGTAACTCCAGAGATGCTAAAAAAATTTGGCAAAATAGAAAAAAATCATAAATCAAAAACAAGTTCAAAAGAACTAACATCTCCAGGACAACTAGATTCTCACTACGCCCCAATAACACCTTTAAGAATAATCAATTCTCCAGATACCTTCACGCCAGAACCATCAAAAACTTATGCATTACTTAGCTATCGAGGACAAAAAAAAGATGGTTATATAGAACTGTGTGAATGGAAACTAATCGAAACACTTAGTCCAGGTTCAGGAAAATTACCTGAAGCCGCAGTCAGATTCTTTTTCGCTCTAAGAAAACTAGATCAATTGGGTGTCGACGAAATTATTTCTGAACCCATTCCTGAGAGAGGTATAGGCATTGCCATCATGGACCGACTTAAAAGAGCAAGTCATCAATCCAGTTAAAAATTTAGGATTTTCTATAATGTCACTCTTAAGATCAATGGCAACAGTGAGCGGATTCACCGCTCTAAGTAGAATACTTGGATTCATTAGGGATATTTGCATGGGATACTTTCTAGGGAGCGGTCATGCAGCAGATGCGTTTTTTGCCGCATTTAAATTTCCAAACATTTTTAGAAGAATTTTTGGAGAGGGTGCGTTTAACTCCGCTTTCGTTCCATTATTTGGCAAAGAATTAACATCCAAAGGAAAAAAAGAGGCAATACGTTTTGCTAGTCAAACTTTCTCTATTCTAACAATTGCTCTTCTTTTAATAACTATCATTGCCATTCCATTAATGAGCTGGATAACAATGGTACATGCACCAGGTTTCAAGGCAGCAAAAACTTTACAAGCTGATAAAAATTTCTCAGACAAGGCGATTCCCTTCAACATTAAAATTAAAGGGTCAAAAGATATCTATTTTGTTATCAATGATAAGAGAAATGTAGAAATAAATAATTTAATTCTAACTCAAAAAAATCAGGAAAAATTAATCTTATTTGATAAATTAAAATGGGTACAAGAAGAGGAAAGATGGATAAAAAAATTAACTTTACCTAAGGAGAAAAGCTTCACGCACATCAAGGGAAGCGCACTTATAAAATCATCTGAAAATGTTAATCCAAATTTAAAAATTTACAGAAACCACCCAGACACATTTAGCCTCACTGTTACTCTCTCCAAAATTACATTCATTTATCTGCTGTGCATGGCACTGGTTGCTCATCTTAGCGGAGTATTAAATACAGTGAAAATTTTTGGAATGCCGGCCGCGGCTCCTGTTCTACTGAATATGACTTTCTTGGTAGGTTTACTTATTTTTTCTGGAGTTTCTGGGATAAAAGGTAACCCAGTAAAGTATGCAAACATCGCAGCATGGTGTGTCTTTGTTGCAGGGTTTTTACAATTAGGAGCTCTATATTTAACCTGTCTTAAAAAGGGGCTTCGTATAAAATTATGCAAACCAAAAATAAGCCCAAAAATTAAGAAACTTTTTCTTCTCATGGGTCCAGGGGTTTTGGCGGCAGGAATACAGCAAATCAATCTTCTTGTAGGAAGTGTAATAGCCTCTTTTAGAGAAGGTGCCATTTCCTACCTATATTACTCCGAAAGAGTTTACCAGCTACCATTAGGAATGATAGGAGTTGGACTAGGTGTTATACTCTTACCAGAAGTCACAAGAAGATTAAGGGGAGGCGATGAAAAAGGAGCAGTTAAAAGTATGAATAGAGGAGTGGAACTTGCAATGCTTTTGACTATTCCCGCATCTATTGCACTCATTCTGATTCCATATCCAATCATTTCCACTCTCTTCCAGCATGGGGCATTTACAAAGGAAGATGCGACATTGACGGCATTTTCTTTAGGTGGATTTGCATTAGGTATACCCGGATACGTACTGGTTAAAGTCTTACAACCTGGATACTTTGCTAGAGAAAATACCAAAACTCCAATGCTTATCGCAGCCGCAACAGTTCTCGTGAACATCGTTTTTTCACTTATTCTTTTTGGACCATTTGGTCACATTGGTATTGCAATCTCAACGAGTATAGCAGCTTGGGTCAATGTAACCCTACTAATGTACGGTTTGAAAAATTTCTGGAAACCTGACGCCAGATTAAAATCCCGGTTGCCTCGTATAGTTACAGCAAGCCTAATAATGGGACTATCACTATGGATTCTTAATAATATTATAGAAGAAATGTTTACTCAGGGCTTTTGGCTAAGAATAGCAGGTCTTCTTATATTAGTCGTCTCCGGCGCAGCGATTTATTTCTTGGCAGCCATTAAGTTGAAGGCCTCAAGTCTAAATGAGCTTAAAGAGGAATTTAAAAAATCATGATTTTACCTGTTTTCCTTATAGCTTTCAGCAAAGCAGGAATTAATCAGATTCCTCGCTTTACTTTATGTTCACTTTTTATTTGGTTTATCGGGTGAGCTTAAAGGTCATTAAAACGATCAAAGAAATAACTAACTGGGAATTTCTACAACCAGTTATACTCGTGCCAACGATGGGAGCTTTGCACGATGGGCATCGAAAGCTCATAAGAGAAGGTAATGCCATAAAAGGCAATAAAGGAACTCTAGTAGTTTCAATATATCTAAATCCCATTCAATTCAATGACCCTAAGGACTTAGATAAATACCCCCGAACACTAGATACAGACTATGAGACCTGTGCAGAAGAAGGAGTTGATTTAATATTTGCGCCCTCAGATGTAGAAATGTATCCAAATCCATATTCCATTGGAGTAAGTGAAAACAATATTTCTCAGGAACTATGCGGCTCAAAACGACCTGGGCATTTCGATGGGGTATGCACAGTTGTGACAAAGCTTTTTAATTTAATTAAACCCAAAATAGCCATATTCGGAAAAAAAGATTATCAACAGCTTTCCATCATCCGGCAGCTCATTATCGACTTGAATTATCCAATAGAAATTATAGCTATTGAAACTCAAAGAGATAAAAACGGCTTGGCGATGAGCTCAAGAAACGAACAACTTAATGAAATAGAAAAAGAAAAAGCTTCGGTAATTTATAAGGCACTAGAGGCAATGGTAAATAGTGGAGAGTCGCAATCCAAACATCTTATAAAATTAGGTAAATCTATCATAGAGAAGGAGTCTCAAATAATTAAAATTGACTATATTGAAGTAGTAGACCGCTCCAATCTAAAAAAATTAAAAGTTATAGATCGCCCTGCTTTGGCAGCGATTGCGGTTTTCATTGGAAAAACAAGATTAATTGATAACATTGAGATTGATTTTGAGTAATATTATTACCAATTAAATTAAATAAATTCCGGCGATATTTTTTATAGCTAATCAATGAAACACTTTAATGATCGAGTATGATTACGTAGTGGTAGGAACTGGAGTTTCTGGCTTAAGTCTCGCTTTGAGGGCAGCGAAGCATGGTAGAGTTGCAGTAATCACCAAACGAAAATCTGAAAATTCCAATACTTCTTGGGCTCAAGGTGGAATATGTTGTGTTGCCGATGAAGGAGATTCATTTGAATCACATATCGCCGATACGATTGGAGCTGGAGCTGGACTATGTGATAAAGAGGTAGTTCGAAAAATTGTCGAATCAGCACCTGACGCTATAGAGGAAATGATAAATATTGGAGTAGAATTTGATAAGACTTCAACTGGAGAATTTGAGCTAGGAAAGGAAGGCGGACACTCCAAAAGGAGAATACTTCATTCAAAGGACACGACTGGAAAAGCGATATCAGAAAAATTAATTAGCTCTGCTAAAAAATCTGAAAAAATAGATATCTTTGAACATCATTTCGCAATCGATGTTATCACAAAAGAAAAACTAGGCATTAAAGGAAATAATGAGGTAGTCGGAATTTATGTGCTCGATGAATCTAAAGCTCAAATTCTAACCTTCCGATCCAAAAACGTAATCCTTAGTACGGGAGGATGCGGCAAAGTCTACTTATACACAACAAATCCTAATATCGCCACAGGTGACGGTTTAGCCATGGCTTACAGAGCAGGTGCAGATATAGCAAATATGGAGTTTATCCAATTTCATCCCACTTGCTTATATCACCATGAACTAAAAAACTTTCTTATTTCGGAAGCAGTGAGAGGGGAAGGAGGAAAACTGATAGGTAGAAATGGTAAAGAGTTTATGTATGATTATGATCCACGTGGGTCTCTTGCCCCCAGAGATATAGTTGCTAGAGCAATTGATCATGAAATCAAAAAGACAGGTGAACCGTGCGTCTACGTGGACATAAGTCATAAATCTAGAGAGTATATTGCAGACCGTTTCCCCAACATTTATAAAATTTGCTTATCAGTAAACATTGATCCAGCCAGTGATCCTATCCCAGTTGTGCCTGCGGCTCATTATCAGTGTGGAGGAGTGAAAACAACTATAGATGGGCAAACCTCGATAAAAGGTCTATATGCAATCGGAGAAGTAGCCTGCACAGGCCTTCATGGAGCAAATAGACTCGCCTCAAATTCTCTTCTAGAAGGTGCAGTCATGGCAGCTCACTCAGCAGAACATATGATCAACCGAAATAAGGAGGATAATGAAAAATCCGAGAATTTGCTGATTCCTGATTGGACTAGTGGAGAAGCCGAAGATGTAGACGAATTAGTTGTAATTTATCACAACTGGGATGAAATCAGGCGATTAATGTGGGATTACGTATCGATAGTTAGAACAAACAAAAGATTAAAAAGAGCAGCTACGAGGTTACAAAATTTAAGTAAAGAGGTACAAGAGTTTTACTGGAATTTTAAAATTTGCAGCGAGCTTTTAGAATTAAGAAATCTTGTTGAAACCGCTTCACTAATTGTTCAATGTGCACAAAGAAGAGAAGAAAGCCGAGGATTACATTACACTCTCGACTTTCCTAATATGGATGATAGAAAAATTGCAAATGACACTGTGATAAGTTTACAAAAGTAGCATCAGTCAATCTATGGCTCATAGATCGTAATCATTAGAAGACTTCATACCTTGACCGAACTGCATATCATATAATTTTTTATAAACTAACGAATTCTTCAATAGCTCCTGATGTCCCCCAATAGCAGTCACTCTCCCATTTTCCATAACAACTATTTTATCAGCACTTAGAATTGTTGAAAGTCGATGTGCGATAGCAATCGTTGTCTTTCCACTTGAAAGCTTTTTAATAGCGTCTTGGATTACCTTCTCTGACCGAGAGTCAAGAGCCGAGGTAGCTTCATCTAACAAGAGAATTGGAGCATCTCTTAAGATTGCCCTCGCAATGCTAATTCTTTGCTTTTGTCCACCAGAGAGCTTATCACCTTTATCTCCTACGACACTTTGATAACCATTTGGTTGAGCCTCAATAAATTCATGAGCATGAGCCATTTTAGCTGCTTCAATAACATCTTCATCAGCGGCATCCAATTTACCGTATCTAATATTTTCTAATATAGTATCATGAAAAAGAAATGTACTCTGATTAACAACTCCAATATTATCACGTAAAGAAGACTGACTAATTTCTCGAATGTCCGTTCCGTCAATTTTTACGCTACCCTTAGTTGGATCATAAAAGCGCAAAATAAGTGAGAATAATGTACTTTTCCCAGCTCCACTCTCTCCAACTAATGCATAATTTTTACCAGACTCCACGGTAAAATTAATATCCTCAACGGCATATGATTCATCACCATAGGAATGACTGACTTCCTGAAAAAGTATCTCACCATTACATTCATTTATCTCTGTGGCTTTTTCTTGATCAATTACGGATGGAGTCCTATCCATCATCTTGAAGACTTTTGCCGTAGCGGCTAGAGATTTTTGAAGCAAAACCGAAATTCTACTCATCGTTTTCGCCGGAGGATAGAGAAGCACAAGACCAGCATTAAGAGCTAGGAACTTTCCGGGGCCACCTGAACCAGGAAAAAACGAACAATAGACAAGCGCAGCACCTACACCAAAAGATGCAACAACCTCAACAAGCGGACTAACAATCTCCATCGCTTTTCGCCAACGCATGATAAAGGTCATCATCTTTGAATTTGCTACCACAAACTTATCAACTTCGTGCTCCTCTCTTGAATGACTCTTAACGACCTGAATTCCAGAAATAGCTTCCTGCATTACTACCATCATTTTTTCAGCTTGTTCTTCCTCTTTACCTCCAGATTTTCTTACTTTTTTACTAGCAAGAATAACAGGCAAAATACATAGCGGGAAAAGCACTAGAGCACAAAGAGCAAACTTCCAATCAATATAAAAAATCGCGGCAACAGCAGAAAAAATTGCTATTGGTTGCTTTACTATATCACTAGATGCAGTCGTTAAAGTTTCCTGTGCAAGTCTAGTCTGATTGAAAACAGTTTGCATAATCTCACCCCCTTTCCTCTGATTGAAATAGTCAAGTGATTGCCCCATTAACCTACGGTATAATTCTACTCTTATGTCACTAAGAATTCGCAAACTGCACCACAACATATAATAAGCATTCAAATAACCACACAAACCTCGTGCCACCATGATAGTTGGTATTAGAAGGGCAACTAAAAGAATTTCGGTGTTAAATACAGATACGGATTCTGAGTTTTTCTGTAGTACCTCTTCAACTATTTTGAAAGATTCCCTTGCCTGTTCAAAATCTTCACCTGTTACTTTAGATTTAATTTTTTCGAAATCATCTAGGCTTTTACTAGAACCAAATACCACATTGGTAACCCAGTTTATAACCAAAACCATTACCCCGTTTACAACTCCGTAGAGAGCACCAAATATAATACCAAATGCAAACCTCCATTTATATGGTTTGAGGTAACTCGCCAATCTTCTGTAAAGAACCATCATTGATCCTTTAGCCAAATCGGTCATTTCCTGATTTGATTTTTTATTCATGAACCTGGCCTTAATAGCCAATGCTTTGAACCGTTAGCACGTTTCTAGCCATTAGTCGATGGATCCAAAACATATACAATTTAAGAAATCCTAAACATCTATGGTGAGATTACATCAAGACAAACCAATAAATCGGTATTATTTTAATATTTCTAACTTTATTAAATGTTCTTGCAGAGCACATATATGAGAAAAATTTACAATCCTTTGAAAGTTCTAAAATCAATCTCAGCGATATTATTTTTGATTCATTTGAACATTCCGGCTCAAGCTCAAGAAATAGAAAAAGACACCATTTTTAATAGATGGGACAAAAACAAGGATGGAAAGTTACAACTCGAAGAGCTTCCGCCAAACGCTAGGCCTAATTTCAAAAAAGCCGACCAGAATAATGATGGGACTATTTCAAGAGAAGAAGATAGAATATTTCGTTCAAAATTACGAAAAAATAGAGGGATAAATCGAAAAGAGAATCCTCAATTTAATAGGAATCTTATAAAAATTGAATCGAATATTTTTTATACGAAAAATAAAAACCCGAGGCAAAGTCTTAATTTAATAATACCCATAACAAGAGCAAGTCAAAAGCTACCTGTCATTGTTTATATCCACGGAGGAGCCTGGAAATCCGGTAATAAAGAGCAAGGGTTAAGACATCTAACTCCTTACGTTGAATCAGGTAAATATATAGGTGCAAGCATCGGCTACAGATTATCTTCAGAATCCAAATGGCCTAATCAAATTTATGATTGTAAAGCAGCTATAAGATGGATCAGAGGCAATGCCAAAAAATACAATATAGATGCCGACAAAATCGGAGCAATAGGACATTCTGCAGGGGGGCATCTCGTATCAATGTTAGGAACTAGCTCCAACATCAAAGCTCTAGAAGGATCTTTAGGAGATTACAAAAAACTCCTTAGTAATGTAAATTGTGTAGTGAATTTCTTTGGGCCATCCGCATTTCTTGAGATGTCAAAATTTCCAAGCAATATTGATCATGACTCTTCACAATCTCCTGAATCTCAACTAATTGGGGGAGCTCTAAATGAAAATAAAAAGAATGCAAAATTAGCTTCGCCTATTCATTATGTAAGTAAAGACGATGTTCCGTTTATGCATATACATGGAACAAATGATCAACTCGTACCCTATAATCAATCTGTGATATTCAATAAAAAACTTTTACAAGCAGGGTGTGACTCAGTTCTGATCACCGTTAGAGAAGGTGGCCACGGAGGTTTTAAAAATGAAAAAATAAAAATACTAACTAACAAATTCTTTGATAAACATCTTCGAAATTCTAATTTTGAAATTAAAGAACAAACAATTAAACAATTCAATTCCTCTGATTAGTTAATCTCTTTAAAAATGCACAAAGGATCCAGAGCAAAAGGGAAACGCAAGCATTCTCATAGCAAAGACTACAACAAAGGCGGTAAAAGAAAAGCTTCCCGCGAAGATGAGCTTTTACCCATTTTAAAACTCAAAAATGATCCTATAATCTTAATTTTGGATCATGTTCAAGATCCTCACAATTTAGGCGCATGTCTGCGAACAGCTGATGGCGCGGGGTGCACCGCAGTAATTGCTCCTAAGGATCGTTCTTCTCCACTAAATGAAACCGTAAGGAGAATTGCATGCGGCGCAGCAGAATCAATTCCATATGTTCAGGTCACTAACCTTGCAAGAACAATGAAAATTTTGAAAGATGAGGGATTCTGGTTAGTGGGGACCTCAGATAATGCAGACCAATCAATTTATGAAATAGATTTGAAAGGAAAAGTTGGAATAATCATGGGGGCAGAAGGAAAAGGTTTACGAAGATTAACCGAAGAGAAATGTGATTTCCTTGCCAAGCTACCAATGATGGGATCTGTGGAATGCCTGAATGTATCAGTTGCCACAGGAATTAGCCTATATGAGGCACTAAGACAGAGAAATCTGTAATTAAGTTCAAAGGATTTAGTCAAATTATACTAAATTTTTAGCAATTTTCACGTATCAAAATAAACATTACTGACTTATAATTAATGACTTATAGTTAAACCATACTAAATAATCACTGCAATTGTCATATTTATTCAAAAAATAAAAAAGAATAGAAGTATTGTGATTTTAAGTTGTTTTTATGCGATAAAATAGGTATTACTACCTTTTAATAATTTATAAATCCCTGTCACCCCTCAGCAATCCAAAACCGCCATGTGGAATACACTAACTATCATCTCAATTTTATTAGTAATTGGAGCAGCCTCTATTCGCTTCGTAACGACCAAAAACTTAGAGCATGAAAGAGCGGCTCTACAACTTACAATAACAAACGCGAAAGCCGCTACAGATCGTCAAACAGATATTCAAGAGGCAAAAGCCACTACAGACACTCAGACTAAAGAAACCGATACTGCTGCTGCAACCCAAGAGGGAGAAGAAGCGAAGAAAAAAAATGAGGAGACAGATAAGACTGCAAAAAAAGGAACGCTAGAAGGACAGCTCAAAGTAGCACAGCAAAAGTTAGATAAACTCAACAAGGATCTAGCAGAGATCGGAGAGATTGAGGATCTTGTTGAAAAGAGCCAAAACCTTCAAGCTGAAATGGCGGCTGTTCAGCAAGAAATTGCAATTACAAAGGAAAATTATAAAAACGCGGTTTCTAAAAGAGAAGCGACTGACAGCACGATTGCAAATTTTCGCGATAAAGTTTCTCGCCAGCGTGCAGGGCAGATGGTTGAAGTTAACGCCAAAATTGCACAAACATTTGATAACTGGGGCTTTGTTGTAATCAACGCAGGTGGAAATCAAGGCATCAATGCAAGAGTAAAGCTTGATGTAAAGAGAGACGATAAAATCATTGGTAAACTTACCATAACCAATCTGGAGCCTAACGTTAGTGTTTGTGATGTCACTTCTTTAAATGATGGTGAAAAGATTGCTGTTGGCGACGCTGTAGTTCTCAGCGCTGAGAGTAAATGGGATCCTAACAAAAAACCTATTGTTGAAATAGTACCTGCTGCGGCAGCTCCCGCACCTGCTACAGAAAAACCTGCAGAAGAAGACGATCCGTTTGGTCTTGGTGGTGATAAAGAACCAGAGCCTGAAGAACCTAAAGCTGAAGAAGATCCATTTGGTCTTTAATAAGTTAAGATTTAATAAATCAAATAATCAATTTAGAATTAAACACCCCTCAAACTAAAATCATTTCATGAAAATTAAAATCCCACTGATCCTCGCTGCCTTAGCAATTATTGTTTCAGTCATCTTTGGCGTGCAAAACCGCGGTGAACTAAAATCAAACAGACTCGAGCGAATAGGTCTTAATAATGAGATCAACACAACCCTAGGGGAAATAACTGATAATGATTTTCCTGCACTATATGCATCATATGATGCACTATATGTTCAAGAAACCCGATTAGAAGATTCAAAGGCAAAGACTGCAGGTCATAATGTTAACATCGAAAGACTCGATAATGAGATCTCTGGTCTCAACACACAAAAAGCACCTATCGATAAGGAAATTGCCAAAGCTGAAAATGCAGTTAAAGAAATTAGTAAGAAATTTCCAGGAACAACATTACAAACTATTGCTCCTACCATCAAAAAGTTAGAAAGTGATTTAGAAAGCGCAAGACAAGACCTTGCGACTAAAAAAGCCGAACTTGATGTAGTTAGTAAAAAAGTTGCTGCTAACGAGGTTAGAATTGAAAAAGCTGAGAAAGTTCAAGCCGACAGACTATCAAGCATTGAAAGAAACTCTTCCGAAGGTGTTATAACAGCAGTTAATGAAGACTGGGGATTTGTACTTGTTAACATTGGAAAAGATCAAGGAGTTCAGGGAGACTCAGAGCTCATCGTCAAACGTGACGGCATTAGAATCGGAAACCTAAATGTTGTTTCTATTCAGCCTGGAATCACTGTTGCTGACATCAATCAAAAAGGTCTCAGCGGATCAGTTGAGCCAGGCGACAGAGTGATCTTCCAAAATCTAGGCGAATAAGATCTCTAAATAATCTAATGACCACAGAAGATATTTTCAGACTAATTATAAGTGCAGTTTCTGCAATTATATTGGTTATTAGTTTTGTTGGCTGCGAAGCCACTGAAGTCGGTAATTGGGATGGATCAGGAGTTGATAGCGGACTAAGTAATTTACCTCAAGCTCGACACGAAGCCTGGGAAAGCAATGCTAGATACGGAAATTTACCCCAATCTCGATAGTAGCATCAGAAATTTATCTACAAAAAAGCACACCATTATGGTGTGCTTTTTTTGTTTATAATTTTAAAGCTTAGACAGTCATGATTTCTTTTTCTTTATTTTCA
>Ga0163111_10002722_pt1 | contig 11297 bp, 10 predicted proteins | sample CRUFie1St18metaG_FD_109645 | JGI IMG/M metagenome (GOLD analysis project Ga0163111, IMG submission 109645) | Marine microbial communities from the Costa Rica Dome - CRUD Field 142mm St18 metaG | ecosystem: Environmental > Aquatic > Marine > Oceanic > Photic zone | place: Costa Rica: the Eastern... | reverse complement strand
TATTATCAAAAAAACGTTGACAAACATAGTTAAATATGTTCGTCTTGATTATTGGGTAATATGTGATACAGGTTCTACCGATAAGACAATTAGTATCATCACAGATTTTTTCAACGAACTAAAAATACCTGGAGAGATTCATAATCATGAATGGAAGGATTTTGCACATAATAGAAACCGTTCCCTCGAACTAGCATATGGAAAGAGCGATTATTTATTCATATTTGACGCAGACGATGAAATACATGGGTCTTTTAAAATACCAACCACTCTGACAAAGGATAGTTATATGGTAATGTTTGGTGGCGGATATTCCTATAAAAGAACTGCGTTGATTAATAATCGCAAGGAATGGAAATACTTTGGTGTGTTACACGAGGTTATTGTAGGTCAAGAAGAAATGTCTGAAGCAGATGTCATCACGGGAGACTACTATTTTATATCTGGAAGAACTGGTAGTCGTAATATGAATATTAACAAGTATATTGACGATGCCTACATATTGGAGGATGCCTTTTATAAAACCGACGAACAGTGGTTGAAAGATAGGTATGCATTTTATTGTGCCCAAAGTTATAAAGATGCTAAAATGTTTGATAAGGCAGTTGAATGGTATAAAAAAACACTTTCATTGGAGTGTTGGAATCAAGAAAAATTTTACGCATCGTATATGATTGGTGCTATGGAACAAAATGCGAATAATATGCGAGATGCGATACATTATTACTTGTTGTCATTGCGATACGACCCGCTGCGATGGGAAGGGCTTTATTATGCTGTTCAATATTATTTGAATAACAATCAAGAAAATCTGGCGTGTATTCTTATAAACGGAATGGACCTTACTAATACCATTGATCCGAGAGATGGAAACTCACTCTTTATTAATGAGTCAATCCACGATTATAAAATGTATGTAAATGTTGTTTTAGTCGCATATAAATGTAATAGTATTGATCAGGGACGTCGTGCTCAATTGAAACTGTATGAAAATTTTGAAAATATTCCCGAAACCATAGCTAAAAATACCATATATAACAGCCAATTTTTTCTTCCTAACGATAAATCAATACAGACATATCTTGATAAAACCCTGGAGTTTATTCAAAAATATACGTATAAATATAAGGGCGCTATGCCGGATATATCAATATTGGATGATTATATCAAAAAATATAATAAAATATTTGACTACTGCGGAGAATATAGACCCAGTATACAGTCAAAAGTAAATATTATTCTTACAATGACGTCTTGTAAACGCCCCAAATTGCTTAGAAGAACGATTAAATCTATGACACGTAATTGGAAAGATTTATGTATGGTTGATAAATTCATTTGTATTGATGATGGAACTGAAAAAAAAGAACTAACTTCGCTTTCTACTGAATTCTCGTGGATTGAGTTTATAGTAAAAGGCAATGAACCGAAAGGACACCGAAGTAGTATGAATATGATACGCGATATAGTGCTGAATAGCGGGGCACAATACTGGATACATATTGAAGACGATTGGGAGTTTATAAAAACAGATAATTACATTGCTCGTGGTATGGATTATTTAACCAAGTATTCATCCAAAGGCGTTAAACAAGTACTATTTAATAAGGGTTATGCTGAAATAATAACCGATATTGTTTGGAAATGTGGAATACCATTGGAAAGCGGATTACTATTACACAAACATGATGCTTCTGATGCTCCGTGTGGTTATTGGCCTCATTACAGTTTTCGCCCTGGAATTACTAGTGTGGATATTCTAAGAACGCTTGGTGATTTTAACTCGTCAAATCGTTTTTTTGAATTAGATTACGCAAATAAATTCACGGATAATGGTTATAAAACCGTATACTTTGACGAAATCACCTGTATTCACATTGGAAAATTGGCGGGTAGACGCGGAAACGTAGAAGAACAAAACTCATATGAAATGAACGGTATAGTTCAGGGAGTCAGAGAAAATAATAAGAATATACTGCCTATAAAAGTAATTAATTTACAACGACGAAAAGACAGGAGACAATCAATGGAGACTCTTCTGAAAGGAGTGGACTATCAATTCAAGGATGCCGTTGACGGAAGATTATTAAAGAGTAACGACCCCAGATTGTATTCGTTTATCGGAAACGATTTTAATAACAATCCGGGAACCATAGGGTGTGCTATAACGCATATAGAACTTTGGCAAGATTTGATGGAAGAAACTTCAACGAATTACTATATTATAATGGAGGATGATATAACGCTTCGCAGTGACTGGTATGACCAGTTAACAACTATAAAGGAAACTATGAACAATACTGATATAATGATGCTGGGATATAGTATGTTTACTGATGTTAGAGAGAAATTCAAGCACGATTATAATAATAGTAGACCTATTGATGTATACGAATTAAAGGAAAGTAATTATATTGGCGGTTTTTTCTGTTATAGTATTAACAAGAGCGGCGCACAAAAAATATTACAAAGTCTAAGTGTGACAGGTATAAAACATGGAATTGATTATTTGGTGGCGAAAAAAATTAATGGTTTGACAAAGAAGGAAATCCGTCCTCAACTTGCGTTTACCGAATGGAATGAGGGTGGTAAAAAAATAGATACGGATATACAAAATAGTTGTGAACGTCTTGTAATTGATACACCTCATATTAAAACCGAAAATGTAGTATGTTTTATTCATTCGTGTTACATTGAAAGTTGTGGTTTGAGACGATTATACAATATAATAAATAGAATTATTAAAAGTGGGTTATATGAAAAATTGGATAGTATTTACATTTGTAATATTGGAAAAAATATTGATATTAATCTATTAAAAAATGAAATATGTCAAAATGATGAATCTAAAGTCGTAGATTATGATAAATTCACCGTTTATAATCTCTCTAACCATATAAATGAATACGAAGCGATCACATTGAATATAGTTCACAATTATTCATTAGTAAATAATAACGCAAAAATTTTATATTTACATACCAAAGGGTTATTTACGTTAAATAATCAGTGTGTAAATGACTGGATTGATTACATGTTATATTTTAATGTTGATAAATACGATGTGTGTATTAGTGAATTGGATAATGTAGATTGTGTTGGTGTAAACTGGTTAGATAATCACTTTTCAGGTAATTTCTGGTGGGCAAAGGCACACCATATTACCAAACGAACCCCTATATCTAGTGTTAAAAAAGACATAGTTCATAAAATGAAGGCGGAATTTTTTTTATCTGACACTGCTAAACATTATGATACTATCAATAATAAAGAATATTATAAAACCGCTGACGGGCACGTAATAGTCTCGCTACACCAGTCAAACGTGAATCATTTTCAAAAGAGATATACATCTAATTTATATATTGATTCGCTTGTACGCGTAAAGATAATCACGAACTATTGTTCTTCATATGAAGCCTATAATGAATTTGGAAAAATGGGAAAACAATTAGGTATATGGAATAGTATAAAATTGGTATATGAAGGTGATTACGACTATCTTGTCATTATAAATAAACCCCAGCAAGAAGTAGAATTTGATAAGAGTAAAACAATTATTTTTCAAATGGAACCTTGGTGTGATGGTAACAATGAATGGGGAGTGAATACATGGGGTATGTGGTCGATACCAGATACAACACAATATTTAGCTGTAATTGGTAGAAAAACACAAACATATAATAATGTTTTTTGGCAATTGGAACAAACATATACAGAGCTCCAAGAGTCTCCTCTCAAAACAAATGTAATATCTACAATATGTAGCAGTAAATATTATGATCCGGGACACATAAAACGAATTGACTTTTTAAAATATGTGGAAGCAAAAGTGAATGGTATTTTCAGCATTGATATATTTAATATGGATAATCATCATAATTTTAAAAATTATAAAGGCGGTGTTAAACCTTTTAAAGATAAATCAAAAGGAATGATTCAATACAAGTATTATTTTATGTGTGAAAATAATTTTGAACCAGGATTTATAACTGAAAAATTATGGGAACCAATACTTTGTGAGAGTTTAGTTTTTTACTGTGGGGCACCAGATGTATCTAATTATGTAGACCCATTGTCGTTTGTTCAAATAGATTTAGATAATTTTGAAAAAGCATATGGTATAATTTCAGACGCAATTCAGAGTAATTTATACGAACAACGATTACCTCATATAAGAAAAATGAAAGAACGTCTTTTAAATGAGATGCAATTTTTTCCACGTATTGAACAAATTATTAATAATCGTTAGGGTTTATTCCCATGTCTCTTATCTTGTTTTATACCCTTTGGCGAATTCCTCTTTAGTTCTTTATTAACATTTTCTATTTCTATTTCATTTAATTCATATCTATTAAAATTTACTAAATCAGATTTATTAGGTACACTTTTAATTGAATATTTTCTTGTATATTTATTGTTTCTAGATTTTGTTTTTAATTGTTTTGAACGTGTCTTTGATCGTGACCTGGAACGTGACCTGGAACGTGACCTGGAACGTGACCTGGAACGTGACCTGGAACGTGGTCCTGAACGTGACCTGGAGCGTGATTTTGATTTACGATTTTTTCTTGTTTTATTCCCTTTACAATTATAATCTTTATCAAAACCTTCAATATATTTGTTGGATAACTCACAATTTTCAAAACTATATGGATCAAATGATGGAACTGATTTATTATTTTTGTCAGTTTTTTTACTCATTATAATAATACTGCTATTATTATTATTATTATGATTGTAATTTATGAACGCAGTGGTCTTTGTTTGTTTTCAATAACCAAATCCTTTGGCATTAACATAGGTAAACGATCAAAGAATTCTTTTTTTGGAAGCGATTTTAAGTGGGCAATCGTATGCGGTTTTGGGTCAACCAGATTTGTTGAATTAATTCCGAATAGCGCAGATTCAATTTCAACCGGATTCGTAGAGAGCGCTTCTCTTGACATGCCGCTTGGTAAAAATCCAATACTAGGAATAGAAGGGCGAAATGCGGGTCCATGTTGCGAATGACTATATAAATCATAGTCACTTGATAAATTATTTATCTTCTGTTCTAATTTATAATTACCAGGCGTATTTTTACTACGTGTTGATGCCATATATATTAATTATTATAGATTATTTAAAAGTTTGTTTTTATTTATTTCGCTAATTGTGGATGATTTTTCTAAATCACATATACAAAGATGAATCAAATCAAACAACTCGTATTGAAACAACCCGTTAAACAATGTTTGTGGGTCGTCTCCAATATAAGTTTTAATATTGCTTAATTTTTCACTTTCCTTTGCTTTATCAATAATCTCTTTAAAATCAGCGTTTGTAATGTAGTTATTAAACAATGTAGTCATAGTGTTATTAATAATTTTGTCATCCCATTTTTCTAAATTATACGCCTGTAGTAATTGGACTCTATACATATCATCTTGGTCCTCTTCTTCGTGTAATTTATATGTACATACAAATTCAGTGTTATACATAATTAGTTAATAATTACAAAGTTTTAAACTAATTATATGATAGAATATTTACAACGCACTATTAATGTGAACGCGATTTACTCTTTGTATTCCTTGTCACGAGCTAATTCGCGCGAGGGGACACCGCCACGAATCCAACCCTTTTCAGCAACACCCTCTACTAAATTGGCTGGGTTATTAATGGTTGACTTAAGAGTCGGAATCATAGGAGTATTGTGATAGTTGATAAAGGATAATTCAGTAGACTGTGTAATACTCTTGCGGTTATTGGCTAATTCACCCTGCTGTATCTGTGATTCCATAACAGGGTTTGATTGTCCTCTACCTAAATATGGAACAGTTGAGAATGGACGCTGCATAAGGCTGATTTTACATCTAGGTTTGGATAAAACCGAGCGTAAAAGTTTGGAATTTTGGTCAATGTTGCATCCACCAATACCTACCTGATGACTTCCGGTAAAATTAATGTCTAAGTGATTAGTGGCGAACTCAACCGCCGTCTCATTCGGACATTGAGACTGATAATTGTTTAACATATAAGTCGAAGCCAATGAATTCTGAATGGTTTGCTGACTATGATCGCACATATCGTTCCCAATACGGGTTCCTTGATTGAATTTATAATCATATACAGATGCCATTTATATAATGAATATATATTTTTATATAAAATGTATTATTTTATATAAAATCACATTCATCAATTATAGTTTAGTTCATTTCCTTATTCGATTTCATATTACCATAGCAAAATTCGGCGAATTTTTTCTGGTCATTTGGAACTTGAGTGTTTGGTGTAGCATACCACGTTCGCATAGATTGATCAAAGGCGAAATTATCCCCTAAATCTTTGAACAATTTTTCATCAATGTTCGGGTCCTTAAATTCACTTGTTATGAACTCTTTGGTGGCGGTGTTTATATCCTCCGAGACAACTGGATTGAATGAGGGAGCAGCGGGTTTTCTGGTTGGGTCATCTTGAATTTCGGTCAATAAGACATTCATCACAGGATTTTTTTTTGTAGGACTGCTATAATCGTCCTTAATAAGTTCATAATAGTTTGAATTAGTGAAGGCTTCTAGTGAATTTAATTTTATTTTATTTTTCTTCTGAATACTTTGAATTAACACGATTACTGCTAAAGTAATGATTCCCGTTAATATTATTTTAAATTGTTTCGTTAGTAAAAATCCAACTACTGTCAATAAAATTATCATACGACTAATTGAATTTAATTTCTCATTTTTATTCATTGTCTTAGACGGCCATATATTGAAAATATTATTTCGGTCTAGTAATATAGATGGTTCATTCAACCAAAACGAAGTAGTAGTAGTCATTATATATATTTAAGGTTTTTATTTGTTCTGTTTTCGCTTCTTTTTTTTCTTCTTCTTTTTCTCCTCATTTTCTACCGTAGGCTTTCGTGATGATTTTTCATAGGTCTCGCCTGTAGTGAATATATAATTTTCCATTTCTTCAAATTTCACACCTTCAGATAGTAATAGATCAATAGCAGCTTGATTTGACGCTTCTATACTTTCCTGATTAATTTCTGGTTTATTGGAGGGTTGAGACGGTTGAGACGGCTTAGACATTTTATTTCTCATACGTTCTTTTTGCTTTGCCAAATTAATATTACGTTTCATATGCGATTGCATCGCATTCATATTCATCTTATCTGTTCCAGCTTTACTAAATAGATTCTGAATATTTTCCATACCTGGCATATTCTTCATATGCTGCATCATCTCAGCCGCTTCGGCTAAAAGTTCACTCTCTTTTAGATCCCCTGATTTTATTTTATTGTCTAACTTACTTCCTACCTTTGTAACTAAACTCATTAACTTGGTAGGATCCTTAAATAGTCGTTGAAATACGTCGTTTACGGATGTTTCATCATCCATATTTATATTAATATCTGATGCGGTTTCTTCAGCTATTTCTCTGGCAAGATTACCTAATTTTCCGTTAAGCATTTTATTCATATGGTCATGGAGTTTATCGGGGTCTGGTAAATCTGATTCATCAATATTAAACGCGGTGTCTGTGTTGTTACCACTATTATCAAAGCAAGACTCCATATTCAAAATAGTCTCTTGTAGTTTACTCTTAAACGCATCATTGTCAATCGCCTCAAATAGCTTTGCCGTGTCACCAAACGATGTGGAATCAGACATATCAGACACAATGGCAAAAAGGAGTAATTGTAAATATTTCCATATTGTTTTACGTGTCGCATCACTAATATTTTCATTCCAAATATAGCCAAAATCGATTCCAGGTAATAAGTATATCGGTTCATCGCTGTCAAAGAGTTTTTCGTTCTGATATAAAATTTCAAAAAACTTTTCTGGGTAAATCTTTAAACAATAAGTGCGAATAGCAATAACCTCCTTATCAGTATCTTCATTATTAATTATTGCAACTAGATTTTCGTCCAATGTATTTTTTAATTCCGGAAAACTTTTGAGCAAATCATTTGTAAAGTCATATAATATTTTTTTTAAATTGTCATTCGTGTTATCGGACTCGGTTGAATCAGATACGTCGGTCTTATCGTTGTTCATAGAACCAGATACATCTGAATTATTATGTAAGTTTTCCATTAAATCTTTCATACCCTCAAATGATTCCGACATTTTTTGTATGTTTTCTAACATTGTGTCTATATCTTGCGTTCCAGACTCTAAGTTTTCAAAAACCGATTCCATATTATTCATAGAAATGTCGGAATTTTCTAAATTTTCCACCATTGTTTTAATTTTTTTTAAATGTTCGTCCGAAAAGGTATTATCATCGTTTTCGTCGGTCATAATATAGTTTGATTAAAAGGTTATTTTTAAATCAAACTATAACTATAAATATTATTTATAATAAACATCGCATAATTTTGATAAATTCTGAATATACTTTAATACTTTTTGTTGGTCTTCATCTTTCATATTTTTAACCGGCTCACGAAGAACGTCTATTTTTTTTAAAATATAGTCTGAATCACCCATATTTGATAAATCATTGTTGTAATCTTTATTGATAAAAAAATTAATATTTCCCGCTTCTATTTCGGTTCTATATTTATTCAAAAAATATTCATTAAAAGCTTTAATAATTAATTTAGGGTTAGTCTTTCGCATTTGAACAAAAGCCGTTTTCACAGTAGCAATATCATTATCATCCGGGAATACTCGTTCAATGTCTTCTACAAACTCAGTAAAATGTTCATTAAACCCCCTAAGAATTTGTGATTTATCCATATGAAAATATTCATATTATTTATTTAAATTCTAATAATTGATATTTTAATTAATCACATATAAAATAAAAATCTAAGCAAGGTTCGTGCTTATATAATAAATAGTAGCCATATACTCCTACGAATTGTATAAAAACTACATGTTTTAAATTGTAAATAATTCCCGTTATTGATTCTGGACGGTATAAAACATTATTATGAATATAACATAATGCTGAAAATGTTGTAGGTATTATCGTTTTTTCTCTAGAAACATTGCTTTAGACGATAGTAAAATATTAACTGATAAATCGGTATATTTCAATATTTTGTTGTCTGGATTTAAATGAAATATATATCCCAATAAAGAAACAATAATCATAATATGGGATTTCCATAAATGTCCACATATAAATTGAAGTGTAATACCAACACAACAAATATAATTTGGTTTCATTAATTTACATAATAAAATATGTTTAATTTACTATTTAATATCACGCTCTCTTTCGCTTTGTAGCTTTTCCATAGAAACTTCACCGACGGTGTTGGGACTATATGTGTCGGGGGGTGTTTCAATTACATATGAACCCGTTATGTCCGCATAATGATGCTGTTGTCTCATTCCACCAGCTCCTTGTGCGGAGAGTTCATCAGGATTTTGATCCAAAAAGCTGTAATTATCAGATGCTACACCGAATCCCGAAGTAGATGAGTCCATTAATGAAAACGCCATTGGCTCGCCATTATTGTTTGTAGAAACGTTGGTTCGTTCTATTTCTTGTGGTTGTATGTGCGAACGAATTTCTTCACCAAAAAGGACTTTATTACCACGATTTAGAAGCATTAGAGCGGGTACTTTGGTTATTGTATGTGGTAGCAATAGCTCTTGACCGTTTTCAAGGACTACATTGGTCGTTCCATTTGTTTTTTTAACCCGTTTATCAATACATATAAAATGTATATCGTCCTTAATAGAAGAATGGGCTAATTTCTGTAATAGTTCTTTACAGTTGTTACAGTAATTGCTATAATATAGGATAGAACTCATTATATATGTAAATTATTTTACGATTTTTAAAATAAACTAATTAAAAAATTGATTTTAATAAATGTATATATAATATAGTAAATAATGGAGCCTAAAGTAGCTGATTTTATAACGGATGATAACTATCTTAAGTTCACAATGTCGGGAGTGAATGTTAGTATTGCGAATGCTTTACGAAGAATTATTCTATCTGAAATTCCCACTATTGTATTTCGCACCACTCCATATGAGGAAAATCGTGTTGATTTTAAGCTAAATACTAGTAGAATGAATAATGAACTTATTAAACAACGATTGAGTTGTGTTCCAATCCATATTACAGATACTGATTTTGAATATATGGATTACGTAGTTGAGGCAGATTTGACTAACGATACGGATTCTATTATATATTTGACTACTGCTGATTTCAAGATTAAAAACACTAAAAATGATAAATACCTTAGTGAAGGACAGGTAAAAAAAATATTTCCTCCCGACCCAATTACCAATAACTATATTGAATTAGTTCGGTTGAGACCTAAATTATCTGACCAAATTCCCGGCGAAGCAATTAGTTTCACTGCCGCATTTGATATTGGCACTGCTAAACAAGATAGTGCGTTCAATGTAGCATGTACTTGTAGTTATGGTGCCACAGTAGATCCAATAAAAGGCAACGAGGTTTGGACAGCAAAGATGAAAGAACTTCAAGCTACAGGTGAAACTAAAGAGAGTATTGCGTCAATGAAGAAAGATTGGGATTTGTTGGACGCTAAAAGAATAACGGTAGAGGATTCATTTGAATTTATCATTGAAACAGTTGGACCGTTTACAAATTATATGATTGTCGAGAAAGCGGCATCCGTAATGATTTCCAAAATAAAGAAATTTGCGGATGATATTCAAACAAACGAGAGTATGATTCAAGAATCCGCGTCAACCATTCAATATTGTTATGATATTACGCTAGAAAACGAAGATCACACGCTTGGCAAAGTATTGGAATACATTTTATATGAAAAATATTATCAAATAGATAAGAGCATTATTGATGAAGAGACAAGCAACAATTATCTTACCTATTGCGGGTTTAGTAAACCACATCCTCATATCAATCGCAGTATTCTTCGGATTGCCTTTATGAACGATAAGGAAAAAATAGACATTGTGTCACTATTAGTTAATGTAGCAGAAGTAGCTACCGTTATATACACAAAAATTGGAGATGAATTTAAAACTGACTAGTAAATAATAATTAAAATGTTATATATTATTTATTATTTACTTGCGCGAATATTTAGTTTTCTTTTTCTTTGAACTCTTGCGAGTCTTACCGGCCTTACGAGTCTTTGATTTTTTACCACCAACCATCGTTTGTGGAGGCATAGGGGGCATACCGCCCATACCGGGCATACCGCCCATACCGGGCATACCGCCCATACCGGGCATACCGGGCATACCACCCATACCGGGCATACCCATACCCATACCCATACCGCCCATACCGGGCATACCCATACCGCCCATACCGGGCATACCCATACC
>Ga0163111_10002721_pt1 | contig 11297 bp, 8 predicted proteins | sample CRUFie1St18metaG_FD_109645 | JGI IMG/M metagenome (GOLD analysis project Ga0163111, IMG submission 109645) | Marine microbial communities from the Costa Rica Dome - CRUD Field 142mm St18 metaG | ecosystem: Environmental > Aquatic > Marine > Oceanic > Photic zone | place: Costa Rica: the Eastern... | reverse complement strand
ATCCTTCTTTCTTTCGGGGAAGAGAGAGAGAGAGAGACGAAGAAGAAGAAAGCATAGTAGTATGCCGTTTGGTGGGCGCGGCTGGAGCGAGCCGCCTTTACTAAAGTCGCCAAAGCGCGCACCTCTGGCGGAGAGAAATGACGGTGATGAAGCCATCCCCTCCTCTCCTTTTGGAAACGCGCGCAATACTAATAATGCGTCTTCTTCCGTGGACGACAAAACGCGTCGAGGAGGAGGCGGGATGATGCAGTCAAAAAAGTCTTCTTCGAGGAGCGGGAGAGGTTGGACGAAAGCGGCGGTCGAGGAGGAGGAGGAGGAGGAGGAGGAGGAGAACGACGAGAACGACTTTGGTGTTTCTTTTGAGAGAAGAAGAAGGACTTTGACGACGAGAGATGAACAACGACACCAAAACCACCACCACCACCAAAAATTCGCGGGGTCGCAAAAGAAAGCGTCGTCGTCGGGGACCAACTGCCCAGACGTCATCACGGAATATCGAGAGACGATGAGCACGAGGAGCGTGACAGAAAATGAAATCCAAATCAATTCGGAGGAAGAGACGACCGAGCGCGCGAGGACGAGGACGAAAAATTCGTACAAGAAAATGAAATTACTCGGGAAAGGCGGGTTTGCGGTCGTGTATTCCGTGAAAGATTTGAAATATACCTCTTCGAACGCGAGTGGAAACGGTGACGGAAACGGCGGCGACGACGACGCGGGGGCGACGTCGAGGAGACAGAGTCAATATTACGCCGCGAAAGTAGTCTCGAAGAAAAATTTGGAACGACAAAAGCAAAAGGATAAAATGTTGGCAGAGATACGAATTCATCGAGCCGCAGAACACGAGTACATCGTGAAATTCACGAAATGTTTCGAAGACGAGATTAACGTGTACATATTAATGGAAAAGTGTTCGGATCGAACGTTAGCGGATGTGATTAAATATCGAGGCGCGATTACGGAAACCGAAACGAGCGCGTACGTGTGGGAAATTTCGCAAGCGATGCAGTATTTGCACGAAAAGTTAGTCGTTCACAGAGACTTGAAGTTAGGAAACGTTTTTTTGACCGATTACGGCTTGAAAGAAGCGTCCGCAATGGCAGACGAGAGCGAAAGTGTGTTGAGACGGTTTCAGACGGGGGAAGATAGGTTAAAAGCGTTTGGAAGGATGGAGCGTTCGTTTTCGTTAGGCGCTTCGAGTAGTAGTAATGCGACGAGTAGTTCAACAGATGATAGACAACAACATCATCAAAGAATGCATCCTAAAATCAAGATTGGCGATTTCGGTTTAGCAGTGCAATTAGCTCACAAGGGCGAGAAGAAATTCACGGTGTGCGGGACGCCAAACTACATCGCGCCAGAGGTATTGGCTGGAAGTAAAGGCCCGGGGCATAACTCGGCGTCCGATATTTGGTCTTTGGGAGTTATCATTTACGCTTTATTGTGTGGCGAACCACCGTTTCAAACCGACTCGGTGGAAGCGACGTATAGCAGAATTCGTAAAACAGATTTCCGATTTCCAGACGATCGACAATGCATGAAGGTGTTGTCGAGCGAACATTTGTTGATAGCCACTAGCAAGAACGCGAATGCAAATAAGAACGACAACAACAACAACAACAACAACAACAACAAGACGAAGAACGAAAATGTCAACCTTCCCAAGTATAGGTTTCCGATAAGCGCGACCAGTCGAGATTTAGTCAAACGATGTTTATTAGCCAAAGCCGAGAAGCGCTTAACCGGCGTCGAGATTTTAGAGCATCCGTTTTTTGATATCGTCTGGGCAGCCGCCGCGGCGAGCAAGAAAAATCAAACTACGGCGGAAAATGACGACAAGGTATCTTTGCGGCAAATGGAAACCGAGACGAAACACGGGTTACGACACCACAACCATCATCATCAGCAACAAACGTTGGGCAGTCAAAAGAGTTGGACGAGACGAACCAAGAGTGCGAATATTACTGCAGAAGAAGGTAAAAATGCTCACACTGATATTGAATCCGCGAGGTTGGCGTTGGCGCAAATTTCCGTGAACGCGCCGCAAGCGACATCTCCACCGGTAACGATGATGAACTTTAATAGAACGAACGATAGATCATCGTTATTATCATCGTCGTCGATAAAGAATAACAACAACTATAACAACAACAACAACAACAACAACAACATACCGCTATCTGCGAGAATCAAAGTGAAACATTTCACGAATCAAACCGAGCAGTGGGGTCTCGGCTACGCGTTAACCGACGACTCTTTTGGTGCCATTTTCAACGACGAATCGAGAGCAGTGTTGACGAAATGCGGGAAGTGCGTATTTTATTGGCCGAACGTGCCAATGACTTCAACAAATAGTAGCGCAGAGAAGCGAATCTCGCCTCGTAAAAAATTTAGCTCGAAAAAGTGCATCGCGGTGTCTCTTCGCCACGCGCAAAACGGCAACGCCGGTGATAACCAGTTCAATCGCGATTTAGCCAAGAAAACGGCTATTTTGTTGCGATTTAGAGAGATTTTGTTGAGGAAAGAGGAGGAGTTTTTGGACGATGATAATTATGGTATCGACGAAGCCGGAGCCGGCGACGCGACGGAGAGGAGAACGAAAACATCCTCGTCGGCTCTCAAAAACTTGGATCCGCGGGATCCGAACTACTACTACGACAAGAATCCGCTCTTTGATATCTCCAAATCGATATCTTTATTACTCGACCGAGGGGCTATGATCAACCACTGGCGAACTGGACGGTCCAACGCGACCACGTTCACGTTCAACGACGGCAGCTTTCAAACCTTATTCGGCGACGTGAATTGCACGAGCGTGTTTTGCTGCGACGACTATTCTCAGTCGTCTTACAATACGAGAGACCCAGGGTACGGCGTTCTACACGGAGGAGGAGAAGGATGTACGAAAAGACGCTTAGCGGTGTGCGAACAGCGCAAAATACTGAAAAATAGTTCCAAGGTCCCCGTGAGCAACACCAGTCGATTATCTTCGTCCGCGTCCAGTCGAAGTCCTTCGCCTGCGACGAAGACGACGTCGAGCACGTCGATTCGCGCCAAAGTCTTGGACGCTCGCGAGATCCTCTCCAAATCGGCTCGGTCGGATACCAACCTGGAAAAATGCGTCCGATATTGCCACGAATCCGGGACGCGGTTGGAAAGGAACAACGACGGCGTGTAACGAATGAATGAATACCGCGACGACGCTCAACCTCCTACTCTACCAAAATACCTCCTACTTCTACTCCTACTTCTACTCCGCGCAGATGTGATGATAGAAAGAATGCACCAACCTCTCTCCGCGTCGTCTCGTCGCGCCCGCGGCGCGAAAGATGATGTTACTCCTTTTACCGTTTCCTTCCCCTGCTGTTCGTCATCAGCCTTTCTTTCCTCGCGTCTTCTTTCTTTTCGTCGGTCCCACCTCCTTCGTTTTTCCCGAGTATTCCTCCTCCTCCTCCTCCTCCATCTCTCGCGTGTGCCACCTCGAGTTCTCTTTTCTGCACGTCTTTGAACAGGAACGGGATCGCGCACGCGACGAGACCGCACGCGACGCCGAGCGCGACGCGTTTCTGATCCGCTGGTTTTTGTTGCATCATCATCGCGTCGTTCGTTTTGGCGCTCGATGATGACGACGACGACGATGCGCATCGCTTTTGGTGCGGTGGTAAAAACCGACGAGTGCCGCCAAACGTCCCCAATCGTCCCACTTTCGGGAGGCTCGCGAAGAGCATCGACGAATTGCGACGCATGTCGCCGTCCTCGAAGGTCGCGTCGTCCTTTTTGATCGACGAAAGAGTATACTACTACAGCACAAAAATGCGGCATTTCTGAGCACTCATTTCATCATCATGCTGTCAAAATGCGCGCAGCAAAATTCTTTTCGAAATGATGCCATCGGCGCAAACGCGAAGCTCGAATCGCGCATCTCGCCGTCGAAAAGGACGCGAGCAAAACCGCGCGCGTCGTTTCTCGCGTCTCCGTCGAGGTTTGACGACGATGAGGTTTTGAGAAGACACAACACCAATCGACACAACACCGCTCCAAAGACCGTTAGAAGAAGAAGAAGAAGAAGAAGAAAAGGATTACGCGCGATGTCTACGATCCACGACGCGGGGCCGCTGGTTTCCGCGAACGACGCGCTCGGGATCTGGGCGGTCGTGCTCGCGTCTGCGCACTTCGGCGTGTGGGCGGAAAAGAAACCGTGGGGAGCCGCTTTAGGCGGCGCGTGCTTGATTGCAGCGCTGACGACTTTGATTTTAGCCAATTTAGGTAAAGAAACGCTTCCGTTTTAATGTCGAGTTTTACGCGGTTTTCGAGACGACGCGAGTCGATGTCACCGGACACGGGCGCGGAGCATTCCTCTGGGAGGCGCGGAGCGCGTTCTTTGGCGTCGTTTGGTGTACTGACCGGACCGATGTGATTCTCTTTTCTTTACGCGCGGCGCCGACTTTGACAGGCGTCGTCCCGCACGCGTCGCCGACGTACGATCAAGTGAACCACGTGATTTTACCTTTAGCGGTGCCTTTACTCTTGTTCGGAGCAAACTTACGCGTCGTGTTTAAATCTACGGGACGATTAGTGCCTCTGTTCTGTTTCGGATCGATGGGGACACTTTTAGGCGGCGTCGTCGGGTACGTCGCGGTTCCGTTACTCTCCTTAGGTGACGAGGCGTGGAAAGTGTGCGCGGCGTTGACGAGCAGACACATCGGAGGGGCGGTGAATTACGTGGCCGTGGCGAACGTGCTGAACGTGAGTCCGACAGTTTTAGGCGCTGGATTAGCTGCGGATAATTTGTGCAATGTTTTGTATTTCGCGTTGTTGTTTTATTTGGCCAGGGACGCGGAGTATAAAGAGTGCGATACTACTAGGACCCCCGCGAAAGCACAAACAGTAGCGAACGATTCAGAAAAAGAGATTGCAAAAGAGGACTCTTCTGGGAAAGGTTTTTCAACCTATAACGCCTCCGCGGCCATCGCGTACTCTGCGGTATCCTGTTACCTCTCCAAATCGATATCGATTCTCATCAACGGCTCGACGTCCTTAACCATTCCAATCGCGACCATCCTTTCCGTCTCGATTGCCACGGCCTTTCCAAAACAGTGCAAAGAAGTCGCGCAATCCGGTGAAGCTTTAGCCGCGTTAGCCATGAACGCTTTCTTCGCCACGGTCGGTGCGTCGGGATCCATCGCCGACATGTTGTCTACCGCGCCGTCGCTCTTCTTCTTTTCCGCGACGCAAGTCTTGACGCATTTAACGTTTTTACTCCTCGCCGCGAAACTCTTCAAGTTCCGTCGATCGGAAGCGTTGATTGCGAGTAACGCGAACGTTGGTGGACCGACGACCGCAGCAGCCATGGCGGCGTCGTTGAAATGGTCCGCGTTAGTCGTCCCCGGAATGTTAGTCGGCGTCCTCGGGTACGCCGTCGCGACGTTCGTAGGATTAGCCTTTGGCGAGGTGGTGCTGAAAACAGCTCTACCGCTCGCGTAATACTACTAGGAGTAGGGAGATAAATAAAAAAGAACTCTTCGTCGTCGTCTTCGTCTTCTTCTTCTTCGTCTTCTTCTTCTTCTTCTTCTTCTTCAACGCGCAACAAAAGCCAACTCTTCTCTATGAAACTGTAACACTAAACTGAGGCAAAGTTTGGATAACGAAAATGTCTTCACAAATTCGTTTCTAAACTTCGATCCGCCCGACTGCAGTCTTCGATCCAAAAGCTTTTCTTCTACGCGTCTGGAACGTGCCTTCTTCTGGTAGTACCCTTTTCGAAATACACCACATGTCCTCTTCCGCGGGTTTCGTGCGGTCTACAACAAGTGCCGCCGTCGTTTCGCGGTCGAATGCAAAACCCGATTGTGTCGGGAAGGTCCAAAGCCGCCACTCCCAAAGGCCGCACCGAACGACGCGTCTCGTCGGCCGAAAGATCGCGGCGAAAGCATCGTCGTCGCCGCCGCAAGAGACGCAAAGCGACGCGGAAGCGTCGCCGCAGAAATTTATCCCCGCGCACATGCGCAAAACAGTCTCGAGAATCACCGAGGAGCAGATGAAAGAGAAAGGGGTCGAACTGGCGAAAGCGAGCGAACAAGTGCAAGAATCCATAGGTACGTCCGTCGTCTAAAAAATCATCGACGATATCTTTAGCGCCAAACGCCTTCTTCGTTTTGTGTCGTTGGTTTGCGTGATGACAAAATCGTTCCGGGACTCCGCTCGCCGGAAGACGCCGCCGCCGGCCGCCGCGAACGGCGGAGGACCATTTTTTGGCGCGACGAAACGCTGACGGAATCTTTCTCTTTCTCTCTCTCTCTTTCTCTTTACGTGTATCCGTCTTTCGGGGTTTAGCCGGGTTTTTGGCGTTTGAGTTTTTGCGTTCGCGCGTGAAGAACCTGCCGACGCTGAAAGTGTTGAACGTGGATCCACCAATCTTAACCGCGCCAATGTTTTTGAGCGCGAAGGAGTGTGAAGACATTGAACGGGCGGCGTTTGGCGGCGAGGGGAACGCAGCTGCTCCGGCGTCGTCGTCGGGCGGCGCCGGGCCGGTGACTCGGTTGAGTTCAATGAAGAAAGCGGAGTTGGTGCAGTGTTGCGAGGAGAGAGGGCTGGATGCGAGCGGAACCGTGGCTGTTTTGAGAGACCGGTTGAAAGAGTTCAACACCGCCGCTGGCACCACAACCGCCACAACCACCACGAGCGGCGGCGGCGACGGAGGAAGCGCAGCAAACACCGACCCGTTCCGAACGTCCAATCCAGACTCTTTGGTGAACAGCGAATCTAAACCGGAAGCCATGAATCAACTCTTGAAACGTTTGAACTTTTTGTTTCCGGATTGTATCGAGGAATTCGAGCCGCCTTCGGCGAGGAAAGAGAACAAATTATGGGGCATAGAAGTCGTCGCCGAGGCGTACAAATCGGCAGAAAACGTGCGACCCTCTCACGCGGCGTACGAACAACACGAAGCGATCGAAAGACATTACCAAGTGAGAGCAAACTGTACATTTTTCTTGAACGATTCAGACGGCGGAGGCGGCGAAATCACGTTCCCGGCGTTGCCCGGTCTCTCGGTCGCGCCAGAAAAAGGTTTGGCTTTAATCACGTTCCCCGCCACCGCCGCGAGTCTCCTCGACCCGCGCGCCGCGACCGGCCGAAACGCGTACGATGACTCAAACACGCTTAACGCGGTCGATGTCCTCATCCGAGGTGCGACGCCTAAAATATTAACCGAAGAGGAAGCCGCGATTGAACGAAAGCGCCGCCACGAGGAGGAAAAAGAACGCGCGCGATTGTCCGCCATCCCGAGGAGCGAACGAAGAAAGATGAGAAAAGACGAAGACAAACCGAAGAACTCCAGGAAGAAAAGAGATACGAATACTACGAATAATAATAATTAACAACAACAACAACAACATCAACGATGACAACAATCGACGTACACGACGTACGCGACGACTCAAACGACGGCATTAGTAGAGTACTTTATTTCATTCGTGCAATCGCAAAAAGAGATAACGCTATACTACGAATACATAACAACAACAGTGTCGACAACACTTGTGGTACAATTGACGACGACGCACACGACAACTCAAACGAAGATGTTTGTGAGCAGCAGAGTACTTTATTTCGTTCGCGCTGCTGGTAATCTTTCTCTTTTTTTTTGTGTGTCCTTTTACACATTTTCTTCACAATTAAAAACCCATCATCACTTTGCGTTTTGCGCATTGCGTTTCCCGAACCCTTTCGCTTTGATCCCGGAGACGCGCGTCGTTCCGCGACGACGACCACCACCGACGACGAATATAATTATGTCCTTTTTCGGCATCGGTCAGTCGAAGCTTCTCTCGGTCGACGTCACGTTCGCGACGCCGACGCGGACGTGCGTCGTGAAATCCTCGTATACGGATGCGAATCACGTCGCGCGCGAAACGCTGCCGCTGATCACGTCTGGTACGCCAATTTGCGACGTTTGCGAAGAGGAGTACGAAAGACTCGAAGGAAAACGACGACGCGGTGATGATGATTCTTTGGCGGTTCTTTTCTTCGTTTTTCTTCTCGTGTCGACGACGACTTTGATGACCCTTTCTCTTCTGACCAAACTTCTTTGTGCTCTAAAAGGCGATTCGATCGAAGGCGTTTTGCACGTCTCTCCAGGTACACCAAAAACAAGACGCTCAAAAGCGATTTATTTATGTCGTCGCCTAGGGGTTCCTTTGTTGTGGTCTCTTTAAAATGCGGAGAGAAAATCATCCATCGATCGTTCGCGCGTCTTTTGCACTCGACCCCCAACGAGGCCAATGCCATACCGCGAGCTCCCTTTTGCTGACCTTGTGCTCGCGTCCTCTCTCGATTATTATTATTATTTATTTATTATTATTATTACGCGCGCGCGCTTTTATTAGTGCCCGGCAAACGCGTGGAACATCTCGGCGTGAAGATTGAGCTGATCGGTCGTGTCGAAGCGTACTTCGACCGGTCTGGGAGAGAAGGCGATGGCGATTTCTTATCTATTTTACGCGAAATCGAGCCACCGGGAACGTTGTCCGAACCAATATCCAAACCGTTTTGCTTTAAATCGGTAGACTTTCCGAACGAGTCGTATAACGGGAAGAACGCGTCGTTGCGAGTGTTTTTGAAAGTCACCGTGGTGAGAAATTACGCGTCGAACATCGTCAACGAATATAAATTGTGGGTGAGAAACGTGCGAGAACAACCAGAGGTGAATAATTCAATAAAAATGGAAGTTGGAATCGAAGATTGTTTGCACATTGAGTTTGAATACTCGAAAGCGAAATATCATTTGAGAGACGCGATTATCGGGAAGATTTTCTTCTTGTTAGTCCGAGTGAAGATTAAACGGATGGAAATTGAAATTCGACGACGAGAGATTTGCGGGCTAGGCGCAAACGCACACGGGGAGAACGAAGTGATCGCCAAATTTGAAGTCATGGAAGGCGCTCCGGTGCGAGGGGAGTGCATTCCGGTGCGGCTGTTTTTATCGCCGTACGATTTGACGCCGACGTATAAGAGCGTGAATAATAAGTTTTCGGTGAAGTATTACTTGAACTTGGTGTTGATCGACGACGAAGATAGGAGGTATTTTAAGCAACAAGAGATTATTTTATATAGGAGCGAGTTACTTTAAGTTACTAAGAAAGAAACCCGCGAGTAGTAGCAGCAGCGGCGGCAGATATATTCGTGTATCATCAGTAAAAATACTTTATAGCAGAAGTTGTATTTTCAAATATTATAATTCAGTAGACGTAATCGTAAGTAGCGACAGAGAAAGTAAAATTAGGGACGACGCGCACACAAAATCATTCTCCATCATTCTTCTTTGTCATGACCGCAAACGTCGGCTCGGTGTTATCCAATAAGTAGAGCGTCAACAGCCAAAGGTATCCTAACGTGTTACCTAAACCCGAGAGGCCTTCTCTATACCCGTTTTCCGCGTCGAATCCTAAATTCTCCAACGCTTTCTCTCCCGTCGGCCCCGGCGTAAACTTCAATCCGGTGAACTCGTTGCAACATAAACACTGAAACCCTTCTCTGATTAACGAACACTTGTTTATCCATCGAAAACATAACGGCACGGTTTCTACGTTGACGTAATAGCCGCCGAAAACGATGAAGAGAACCATGATGCCGGGACCCATCGCGAGCGCGGCTTCAGTGCTCGGCGCGACAGAGGAAATGGCTAAACCCATCGCCGATGCGCAAAACGATTCCATGATAATCGCGTAAGAGAATTTCATGAATTTAGGCACGGTGGGTTGTAATCGAGTCATCGGATAGACGACGCACCCAAACGCTAACGGAAACAGAGAGCTGATGGGTAACTCGGCAAAGATTTTCGCCGCGAAAAATGGCAAAATCCCGTAGCTGTTGTTCGCGCGTTCGCGAGTGACGATGGTTTTCTCCTTCGTAAACGCGGTCAACGTTTTCATCAAAGCCGCCATGGCGGCGTTGATGGTGCTGACTTGGAGCAAACCGAACCTGTTTTGCATCGACGCCGGGTCCATTTTGAGTTTCCAAAATATAGATCCAAACACCAAGGCGGAGTTAATATTTGCCGTCAATCGAATTCTGTTCGTCGTCTTGTCTCGAACGACTTGTTTAAAAGCTCTCGCGAGCAGAAGGGGAAATTGGCCGCAGAATTCTTTGATTGGGTGGTTTTTATTCTTTGTTGTTGCGACGACTGCGCTTGAAGCCGGCGGCGCGCCCTCGGCGGCGGCTTTATTAGTTGTATTCGATGACGACAACGATGACGACAGCGATTTACTACTGTACGCGCTTTTCGCCACCTCTTCGATCAACCTCTCGCTCTCCAACATCGTTTCCGGCGTACTCGCGTCGACGCTGATCAAATCAATCACGAACTCGAGTATGTTGTGTCCTTTCGGGCACTTGTGGCCCAACTTTTCAAAATGCCCTTCCAACGCGCCCATCGATCCGTGATACATCAACTTCCCGGACGACAAAACCGTCACGTCGTCGAACAAATCGATAATTTTCTGCCTCGGTTGATGAATCGAACACACCACGGTCGTGTTTCTTCGTTCGCACAAATTTTTCAACGCCTTTATCACGTTCAGCGCTTGAAACGAATCCAACCCGCTCGTCGGTTCGTCCAAGAAAATCACCTTTGGACTCGAGACTAAATGACACGCCAACGACAACCGTTTCTTTTCTCCGCCACTCACGCCTCGCGTTCTCGCATCTCCCACTTTCGTCTCCGCGCATTTCACTAAACCCAAATCCGTCATCAATCGAGTACAAATCTCTTCGTCCGACCGCGACGCGTCCGACGCGTCCAGCTCGCCTTTCGATCTCGCCAACCGCACCGCAAAGAGAAGCGTTTCTTTCACCGTCAATTGCGCGAAGAAGACGTCTTCTTGTTGCACGTACGACTCTCGACCTCGCTTTATCAGTTCACCTGTTGTTGTCGCGCGTGTTTTTTTTGTTCAAAGAGAGAGAAAGAGAAAGAGATGTGAGCGTCGTCGTCTTCGTCGAAACAAAGAAGTCGTCCATACTAATAATCCTACCTGTCAATTCGGCCCCTTTCTTGGGCACTCTCTTTGCCAGCGCGTTCAGCAGCGACGTCTTCCCTGCCCCGGAAGGCCCGACGATGGCGAGCACGCGTCCCGGCATCGCTTCCCCGGACACGTTCTCGAGTACTTTTTTAACCGTCGTCGTTTTCTTTTTTTGCGTCACGGAAAGGCCGACGCGAGACCACCGCAACACCGCCGGTGTTTCATCATCATCATCATCATCATCATGTTCACCAAAGACGTTTATCATGTTGTCCTTCT
>Ga0163111_10002720_pt1 | contig 11299 bp, 11 predicted proteins | sample CRUFie1St18metaG_FD_109645 | JGI IMG/M metagenome (GOLD analysis project Ga0163111, IMG submission 109645) | Marine microbial communities from the Costa Rica Dome - CRUD Field 142mm St18 metaG | ecosystem: Environmental > Aquatic > Marine > Oceanic > Photic zone | place: Costa Rica: the Eastern... | reverse complement strand
CTTCGCCCGATTGACGAGTGCCTCTGGGCTGTTACTACACTAACCAATAGTGAAAAGTCCACCAAAGCTTACCAGCAGTCGCTGGTTGCCGCGTCGCTCTACGTCGACTACGTGTTCCTGGACACCGACGAGCGCCGCCGCATGGCCCAGAACCCGCACGAGTACCTCATTGAGCAGCTCCAGTTCACTGGTGATGAGTCGGTTGGTTCGTCGTCGAACAAGATCAAGCTCAACTTCAACCACCCGTGCAAGGAGCTTGTCTGGGTTGTCCAGCCGGACGAGAACGTTGACTACTGCGAGTCGCTCGAGACAAACACCCTTCTCTTCAAGACTCTTGGTGCTCAGCCGTTCAACTACACTGACGCTATTGATGCTCTTCCGAACTCCATCATGGCGTTCGGTGGTGATGATGCTACCGCGAAGGATGCCAATGCGTTCATCAACGGGTCGGGTCTCTTCCAGGACGCCGGTGCCGCTGATGTTACCAGCCCTAATGCCGACTTCTACAACGCGGCCTCGGGTGGCGAGTTCGCGTCTACCACTAACTCGACTGTTTCGGATGCGGGCACCTTCGTCCTCGCCGAGTCGGCTCTTGACATGCACTGCTGGGGCGAGAACCCGGTCGTCACCGCCAAGCTCCAGCTTAACGGCCAGGACCGCTTCTCGGAGCGTGAGGGCACCTACTTCGACCTCGTTCAGCCGTACCAGTCGCACACCCGTGCTCCGGACACCGGCATCAACGTCTACTCGTTCGCTCTTCGCCCGGAGGAGCACCAGCCGTCGGGCTCGTGCAACTTCTCGCGCATTGACAACGCCACCCTTCAGCTTGTCCTCTCGAACGCGACCGTCTCGGGCACCAAGACCGCCAAGGTCCGTGTCTACGCGACCAACTACAACGTCCTCCGTGTCATGTCGGGCATGGGCGGCCTTGCCTACTCGAACTAGATCGTTCTAGTATCAATAATTATAACTTTATAAAAAGTAAAAAATATAAAAAAATAAAAATAACATAAATCTTATGTTATTTTTAAAATACTTACAAACATTTATCATTTTAATTTAAAAATAGTTACAATATACATATACAATGCAAATCTTTGTAAAGACGCTAACTGGAAAGACAATTACATTAGATGTAGAACCTAGTGATACGATTGAAAACGTCAAACAAAAGGTTCAAGACAAGGAAGGTATTCCACCCGACCAGCAACGACTTATCTTCGCAGGAAAACAATTGGAAGACGGGCGCACTCTGAGCGATTATAATATTCAAAAAGAATCAACTATTCATCTGGTTCTAAGACTGCGATAAAAACATTTTAAAAGTATTACTCAAACAAAAATTCGTGATCATCATATTCATAATAAGCACCTACCGATTCATATTTGTTTTTAGGAATTTTAATTGTCAAATTTGAATAAATTACATCATCTAAATCTGAAATTAACAAAGAATTAGAATAACGTTCAATATTTGTCTCTTTTGAAGAAATATCAATGGGTTGAATATTATTAATTTTTTTAAATTCTTTGTCACTACCATAATATGATAAATCGCATTTGTCATCATTGATGTTTTCAAAGTATCCTTCTGTATCATATCCATTAAAAATAGGTTCTTGTTTTTTATTGTTTTTTGTTAAATTAATAAAATACATCATCATACCAAGCGAACTACTAGTCACTGCTCCTAGCGTAAGCTTTCCGAATAACTCAGATTTCATTATATATAAAATGTTATTTTTTTATATAATAATTTTATTCTATTAAACTAGCTATTAAAGAGTCGTGCCATATTTGCGACTTCTGGTTTATTGGTATCCGTATTGAATAACTTATGTATTAGTTCATCATCGCGAAAACGAATACTATAGTTATGCTGTAACTTATTTCTTCCAACTCTTCCCATAGCTTGTATACATTTTTCCTGCGTCATCAATCCCATATCCTTGCTAATATAACCATTACAGAATTGATAATTTGTTCCGTAAATATAATCCGATGAAGCAATAATCATAAACAACTTTTGCTCCTGAGCAAGATGTTTCATTATTTCAATGTAACTATCGCTTGTGTGTAGCATAAACGCACCTATTCCCATCATCAAAAGTATCTTCCATATGTCTTCAATATCGTCAATCAGCATGATTCTCTCAACAACGTCTTCTGAAATATCGCTTGTATATGGAAATTGTGTTCCATCAATTATAATATTAAATCTTTTCAGATGCGTATCACTGTTAGGTATGTAATACTTTTCTAGTTCAACAGTTTTGATAGATTGTTCAAGCTGTTTTATATCCTTCATAATTCGCTGCATTTCATCACTAACGCGGCCATCTGACATTTTTCGCTCTTTATTTACATCGTCCTTAGTCCCATCTTCATATAATTTTTGTAACACATTAATCCTATTCTTAATATTATTATTATACTTTATTACTGAAAGAATGTTACTGATAATAGTTTCGGGAATGTTTGCTTCCTGTAAACAAAATTTTGCGATTTTACCAACATTTTCTGTAAGGAATATAGTTGGACCATTTGTTAGTGTATAAGCATCCTTGGTTACCATATGGATGGTAGACTCATAACACAATTTCTTCGTAATGTTTGAAAGAAGCAGATTCCATTTATCTGGATCTATGCTTCCTAGTAATCTCAAATAATACAGCTTAATGTTAGTCATGCTAATGTCTCCAATATCGTGAAAATTACGTTGAATCGATACACTGTCGGCATTATAAGCACCCAATTCATTTGTTTTAATAATAAAACGTATTGCCTCGTTGAAATCAATATAACGCAATAGTGTTTTGTATTTGTTACAATGTTCTACGATTTTCTTTATACTTTCATAATCTTTTGCCATAAAATGCGGCATTTCAATAAATCCCGCTTTATTGATAATCGGAATACTTTTATTACAATCGTGACTGACAATGGTATATATTTCAGCGTCTTCAAAGCGCGCTCTAAAGTCACCAATAGTTTCTTGCATTTCATCGTATTGAGGTAATGTTGCCGATGATAATACGATGTTTTCAATCAGGTTGTCGGTCCAGTTTTTGTGAATAATGCTATGGAATTCGTGTTCAGGATAGTCCATAGTAATCGTGGGCTCGTCCCAATACAATACGATATCTTCCTTTCGGTTAAACGCTAACATATAATACATCGCTGGTAAATAAGATTTAATATCCGTAATCATTATCTCAACCTTGTTACCCACCGTGTTGTCTACCTTTCCAATACCACCGCTTCTCTTATTGGTGGTGTAATCCTTCGCCGCATAATAATGAAGACGTATATCTTCAGCATCACTACACCCAAACGCAAACGCTACTTTTTTACGACACGATATTGCCATCTTTGCTAGTGATAACCCAACATGTCTGGCAGCACAAACAAATATAACGCGATATTGTTCTGATATGCCCAACGGAGACATTGTTTTCCCCGTACCCGTCGGCGCAATATACTGGATTAATTTTGGTCTCTTATCTTTACAATATGTAAACAGCTCTTTTTGGTGGTCGTACAATTTATCATCCGAATATTTAAATAAATAGGCATTGTTTTCAATTAGCTCAACACCACGAGTTATCATATCGACGTAATTAACCTCTTTCTCAAAATGCTGAATAATACTTTTGATATTATTCTTAAGATTCACATTAAAATTTACAAAATTAAATGTGACGAGTTTAGCCAATGTGTAGTAATAATATACCCATTTACTCTTTTTTTTTGTGTAATTCTTATACAGTTTGTCGATAATGTGAATAACAACAAATTCAACAATGTCATTCTTATTTTGGGATAGTTGTTTATCGGTGTTATTAAATCGTATCTCATCCGCCTTTTTTATTTTTAAATTGTCTTTTGGAACATTTTTAAAATAATCTATTTTATAGTTGCTTGCTACAATGGACATATCGTTTTGTAGATATTTATAATATACATAGTTATCAAGACTATCAGTAGGTGTAATTTTAAGAAACGAGATAAGTGATACGTTACGATTCAATGTAATATTAACATTATTGAAGCCACGAGTAATCAGTTTACACACATATTTTTCACTGGTAGATATTGGAATCTCAATACTATTCCATTCGTTTTTGGTTAATTTACACTGATTAAAATCCATCTGTATATGTTAATGATATACTATTGTTAATTCAATTTTAAATATAATTAAAATTGATTTAACAAAAATTTAATATATTAGTCATACAAAATGACACAATACATTTATTCCATAGAAGGAAATATTGGCTCGGGTAAATCAACTGTGATTAAATTACTAAAAGAGCACTTTTATGGAAACACTAATGTCCACTTTTTGCTAGAACCAGTAAACGAATGGGAATCAATCTGCGATGAAAATGGTAACAATATTATTGAAAAATATTACGAAGATCAAGAAAAATACGCATTTTCATTTCAAATGATGGCATACATTAGTCGTCTCAAACAGCTAAAAGACGCAATTAAAAAAGGTTATAAATATATTATTACAGAAAGAAGTCTGATAACCGACAAGATGGTATTTGCAAAAATGTTATACGATGAAAATAAAATTAATAAGATAGATTATGAGATTTACACTCGTTGGTTTGACCAGTTTATCAATGATATTCCCGAGATAAAATTTATATATATCCATACTGAACCAGAAGTGGCCGAACAGCGCGTAATTAAACGTGCGCGAACTGGAGAAATCATACCATTGGATTATCTGGTTAAATGTCATGAATATCACGAAGAATGGATGACAAATATGGTAAATAGCAACAATATTGTCATCGACGGTAACAATGATAAAGATAGTTCTGAATATATGAATAAAATAATTAAAACCATATTAGAACATATTAATATTAAATCAAACGAGGATAATTATATATTAATGTTTGATGGTGGAAGTCGTGGAAATCCAGGACCGTCCGGATGTGGTTTTGTCATATATAACCACAAATATAGATTAGTTTGCGAAGGTTCCAAATCACTTGGTATTCAGACTAATAACTATGCAGAATACATGGGACTAATATTGGGTGTTAAAAAAGCAAAAGAATTAAAGTTAAATAAATTGATTATCAAGGGTGACTCATTACTTATTATTAATCAGTTAAATGGAACTTACGCTGTAAATTCTGAAAATCTTAAACCACTTAATCTAGAAGCCGTGACTATTCTAAAAGAATTCAATAACGTTCAATATATACACATTAAACGAAATAAAAATACTGTAGCAGACAAATTAGCAAACCAAGCTATGGACAAGGATGAAGGAGGTGGAAGATTTAACTAGATAATCTGTAAGCACAATTTTATAAAAATATTTAACTATAAACTAATAATTTAACCGTTATTCAATAAGTTTAATATTCATTTTTTTACTTCCCTTATATCGCAGGTGGTCTGGTTCCTTTTTTGATGTTGGAAAATTCTCTTCTCCATATATATCTTGTAACAGTAACCATTCAAACAATCCACCAACATAAATAAAAATATTAGTAAACCCCAAACCAATTAGTTGTTTATATTTCGGATATATACTATTATCAGAACAATTCTCTCCATACAATATTATTTGTTTCTCTAATTTACCGCTATTCAACAATGAGTTTATAGTTGTTACTTCACTATCAATAGAGAGAGTATTTCTTATAGTACATTCTTGATGCTCTTTGCTTAACGTATTGATTATTATATGATTGTTTTGTATAGCTTCTTGCATATCTTCAAAATTTATTTTATTAATAGTTAAAGTATTTCCCATTAATAAAAGCATTTTTTTTCTTTTATATTTATTTTACTCAATCAAATTTAATTGTAACAGAGACATTTTCTTGTTTAATTGTTTTTGAAGCAGATATTGAAAGTTCCTCGCGTTTTTTACGTGTTTTACTATTAGTTAATGTAATGCGCTTTTTAGACGTACTATTGCGATTATTCATATCACGCTCTATTTCGTTATAATTATCTTTTATATAACTTATTATTTCATTTTCAAGCGCCCATTTGAAAAAATTCAGTTGTCCAATAGTGGTTTGTATGAGCTTATCCTCCTTATAAGGAATGGTAATCCTATCCCATCTACAAAAAGGATCAAATCGCCTCTTTGAATAGGCTTTCAGTTTTAATTTATAATCCGTGTATACCTTAAAGCGCACGCCTTCACTAAGATTATATACAGTGAACTTCTGTTTAGCGTAGTTTGTAACAAACCAATCAACAATACGTAGAGAGATAGGAGATTCACCATTGATAATATTCAACATAGTTTCTAGATTGTCATCCTTTTTATAGAATTGTAGTAAATTGTTAAGTAATAGACTATTTTGTGTCGTATATGAGGTCATTGAATACTTATTTTGAGTTCATTTTAAATACTAATATTTATATATTATTTACGTTTTCTTGATTTTTTCTTTTTAATATTTTTATTCTTTGTTTTCCGTATTTTTTTTTGACGACGTGTTTTTTCTTTTCTTTTACGTTTGGATTGTTTTGTTTGCTTTATTCCTTTTCCCATTTTCAATCATGTAAGTTTTTCTTCTAACCGGTCATTCATAGTCTGATCTTTCGTTTCGCTTGTAGGCTTGGCGTGTTTAGACATTGTCTTTATTAGCTTCGCCTTTTTAGTGTCGCTAGGTATCGGAATTTCATAGGCTTCACCGTAATCAATCACTTTTACATTTCCGTCAGGTAGAATCATAATATTCCCAGTATTCATATCGCCATTTTTTATACCATTGTCAAGGAGTATTTCTGAAATTTTCAATACCTTGTCGTATATTTCTTGTGTTTTTTTAGTATTTTTTAACATTGTTCCGTCTATTTTTTCCATAATCATATTTATATCTCTATCTTGAATATAATAACCATATATTTTGGCTCCTATACCAAGATTACCAGCAATATAGGACATTCTCAATTCAGTCCATGGGTTTTCTTCATACATTGCATCCTCCGGTGCGTCAAAAAGGTTCATTACTTTTAATAATTTAGAAGGGTGGTTTCTCACTATATATACACCATATCCGGATTTTGAAATTATATCAGCCTTTACATAGTCATTTGGATCTAATACTGGAATATCATCAGGAGGATTCGGATAAGATTGACTAGCTTCAGCAGCCGCCATTATATAATCATCTGAATATTTATTCATAATTAGAGTTTTTGGGGATTAAAAACTGTTCTTGCTTATCAATAATATCATGATAATTGTCAGCTTGTAGAAAAGGATTATTACAAACCTGTTTAATCATTTCGCGTTCATTTAATTTATTATTAGCATGTTCTCTCTTATTAATACCTTCAATGTTGGACTCTACTGTCGTTTTATGTTCAGGATTATCTTCTTTACAGGATCTCTCTGGCTTCGTACCATCACTCCATATAATTACTTTAAATTCATCCATTTTAATAACCAAATAGAATATTATTAAAAAACAAATGTATTATATTTTTTTTATCTTTAATTGCTTCGTAAAAACAAAGTCTGTTGAGTTCTTTACACGCCGCTGTAAATTACATTTTAAACAGCAAACCACAGTGTTAGAATTGGAATGACATATATCGTTATCTATCCTATCTAGCGTCCACTGTTGGTCATCGCGAACCTTTGTGAAGAGAACCTTTACAATATTCCGACAATAATAACATTTCAATTTACACGCCACTAACTTCTCCAGAACATTATCAATAGTAACTAATTTCTTTTCATCGTAAATACTTTTTTTAACATCTTGTGCCTTGTATCCGTTTATTTTTCTTGTTATTTCACTCTTTAGATGCGGTGTATTTTCATCCATAACATTCATAAAATATTTATTAACCAGATTTATTTGTTCATTTATAGGCGGTTCTTCGTAAGTGGCAACATTCCTAAACTCATTATGTTTATTACCCTTTATAAGGTCAATATTATGTTTACCTGTTATTGAAATCTGCTTCATATTATACCGTATATATTTTTAAAAGTAATTATTACCATATAAAACAAGTTAAACTTAAATTATTATTATTATAAAATGAATAAAGATGAAAGCTGTCAAGAACTTAAAGATATAAGGTTTAAGACTATGTTTATAACCGGAAATAAAGAATCAAATGTCAAGATAGCCGAATCTAGTGAATCACAAATAAGTATTATGTTGGATAAAGAGATTAAACAGAATAGAGCGGAGCCATGGAGTAAACTGAATAAGGCTACAAAAATTATTAAAATCAAGAATTATTCTAAAAATTATAAAAATGATAAAAATATTACAGACGATGAAAAAAAAGATTTGGAAAAATATTTAATAGATGCTATGAATCGCAAACGATTGACAAGCATTAAAGATGTTACTTATGATAAAGAAACAGGTGTAATTAAATCTATTCCATCCCTTATATTCAATCAATCAACGAGAAAATTCACATTGAAACGAAATGATAAAAGGACTTCTACAATTAAGCATTTAACACCCGATACAAAGAAGAAAAAGGAGACTATAAAAACAAAGCGCAAAAAGGAAGTGTCCAAGAAAGAACAGACCAAGAAAGAACAAACAAAAGAGTAATATTATGATAGAAAATTGATGTATTATATTAAAGGAATATTATACTAATAACATATGTTGAATATTGAAACAGAAGATTACGATGATCTTCTGGAAGATATCGTCTTGCTGGTTGACGAACTCATCACATCAGAACCGATGCTGTATTCAAACCCCAATTTTCACAATATTATTCTGGATGAAGTGACAACTTTACTAAAAATTCAATTAGAAAATGAAGCCAATTCTGAAATTCTTATTAAATGTGCGATAAATGAGGCAATGCGACATTATTATACTGTCCATAATCCACGAAGATCATATAATAATAGCATCATCATTAAACCGCCAAATATTAATATGGTTGAAAAAAAAGTAGAGTATTTGAAAAGTATACCACAACCAGAGCAGAGAACCAATGAATGGTATTTATTTCGCCAAAAAGTCCTAACTGCCAGCAGTATATGGAAGGCTTATGGTAGTGAAAAATCAAAGAATCAAATTATATATGATAAATGTGAACCCATTGATTTAGATAAGTACAATCATGTTAATATGGATTCACCGATGCATTGGGGGCAAAAATATGAGGATGTATCGATAGAGTGGTATGAGAAGCATTATAATACAAAGGTCTCTGAATTCGGCTGTATTCCTCACAAAGACATACCATATTTGGCGGCATCTCCTGATGGGATTAATACCGATCCTACTTCTAAAAGATATGGTAGAATGTTAGAAGTTAAGAATATATTTAACCGTGAAATCACCGGAATTCCAAAATTAGAATATTGGATACAAATGCAGGTTCAAATGGAAGTGTGTAATCTCAACGAATGTGATTTTTTAGAAACACGTTTTATTGAATATGACTCATATAATGATTTTATGGCGGATGGTAGTTTCACTCTCTCTGAAACTGATAACATTAAAGGAACTATCGTGTGTTTTATTCAGAATGAAAAGCCTCTATATGAATACGCACCATTATACCTTTCACAGGAAGAGTATGAAAAGTGGGAGGAAGACATTATGGAAAAGCACAAGGAAAAAGTGTGGCTTAGAAATATATATTGGAAACTAGATGAAATTAGCTGTGTTTTGGTATTACGTAATAAATTTTGGTTTAATGCTACAAAACATATATTACAAGAAGTATGGGATTCCATAGAAAAGGAACGAATAACGGGACATAAACATCGCGCTCCCGTTTCTAGGAGCAAACCAACTACAGTGAAAACGCGAAGCTGTAACGTTATGGTAACCAATGATAATAAAGATAATTCTCAAAAAGAAGAGCATACATCAAACGATAAAGAGAAAAAAATATCATCCCCTAAATTATCTAATATTAATAACAAGATTGACTCTATAGATGATAACAATTCAAAGCCACCACGCAAGCCATCTATCACAATTGACATCTAAGACTATTTTATAGAATAATTAAGAACAACCACTTAAAATTTTAAATATTATAAAGTTATATGGCTGAACAGGAAATGCGTGTTATGAAAAGAAATGGTCAATTTGAAGATATTTCGTTTGATAAAATCTTAAAACGTGTAAAAAAATTAGGAAATGATATGGAACCTCCTCTTAAACTAAATTACAGCCAGTTTGTTATGGATGTAATCGAGCAACTATATCCAGATATATCAACGAGTAAAATTGACGAATTAACCGCAGAACAATGTGCTTCTATGTGCACAAAGCACCCAGATTATGGAATTCTCGCTAGTAGAATTATTATTTCAAATAATCATAAAAATACTATCTCCTCCTTCTCAAAATCAATGGAAATTCTTTATAATTTTAAGGACATCCATGGTAAACACATTCCAATTATTGACGAAAAAGTCTGGAATATTATTAGTAAGAATAAAGATTTTTTTGATGAAATTGTTGATTATACGCGAGACTATGAGATTGACTATTTTGGATTTAAAACACTAGAGCGTGCTTATCTTATGCGGGTTGACAAAAAAATTGTAGAACGACCTCAACATATGTGGCTTCGTGTATCCATTGGTATTCACTTTGACGATTTGGACGCCGTTAAAGAAACATACGACCTTATGTCTCAAAAATATTTCACGCACGCAACACCTACCTTATACAATGCCGGGACTCCTCGCCCCCAACTAAGCTCATGTTATCTCCTATCTATGGAAGATGATAGCATTGATGGTATCTATAATACGCTGAAAGAATGCGCTAACATTTCCAAGTGGGCAGGAGGCATCGGTCTCCATATCCACAATGTTCGTTCAACCGGTAGTCATATTCGCGGAACCAATGGAACTTCTAACGGTATTGTTCCGATGCTACAAGTGTTCAATAAAACCGCGCGTTATGTGGATCAAGGTGGTGGAAAACGCAACGGTTCGTTTGCTATTTATATGGAGCCTTGGCACAGCGATATTGAAGATTTTCTGGAATTGAAGAAGAATCACGGAGACGAAGAAATGCGCGCTCGTGATTTGTTTTATGCTCTTTGGATTCCATCGCTGTTTATGGAGAAAGTCGAGAAAGGGTTAGAATGGTGTCTTTTCTGTCCCGATAAATGTCCCGGGCTCTCCGATTGCTATGGTGAGGAATTTAATGAATTATACAATAAATACGAGAGCGAAGGTAAAATGAACAAGCGTGTAAATGCACGAGATTTGTGGTATAAGATTTTGGATTCACAGATGGAGACCGGAACACCATATCTCTTATATAAGGATGCGGCG
>Ga0163111_10002718_pt1 | contig 11301 bp, 6 predicted proteins | sample CRUFie1St18metaG_FD_109645 | JGI IMG/M metagenome (GOLD analysis project Ga0163111, IMG submission 109645) | Marine microbial communities from the Costa Rica Dome - CRUD Field 142mm St18 metaG | ecosystem: Environmental > Aquatic > Marine > Oceanic > Photic zone | place: Costa Rica: the Eastern... | reverse complement strand
GAACTTGCATGAACATTGGAAACTAGCGTCTGTGAAAGTGTCATGAATACAAACAACATACCCAATGAGTATGCTTTCAAGCGCATAAACCTCCCAAACCGTTGCCGAATATTATTCTGTTGACGAATCGCCCTTCTTCCAATTGTTCTTAGGACAAAACAACTGAATTTTGTTTACATCATCACTATGCCACCTTTTGACTCAACCCTAAGCATATTGTTGTTTAAATTATGATTTTGTCCTTTTGTTTAAAGTTGAACCTCTGAAGCGATACCTCAATAACGAAGTGTGATTATGGCTCTATAAGGTGGAGTAGATGGATGTGACCTCATCCGCATTTGCGGGCGTTCAAGCCGTTCGAGCAATAATCTCGGCGTACGAAGGATATGAAAAAGGCCGATTTATGAAATCGGATGAAGCAGTTCGAGCCGAAATTCAACGCCGTTGTGAAATGCTTGTTCGTCATACAGAAAAGATACAAACCGATGTCCATCGTTCTAAAAATAGAGAAGCAAGAAACATGTTGGATGACATGCTTGACAGTATCACTTTGTTAAGAAATGAAGCACAATTTTCTATCACAAGCAACCATGTATCTCAGCACAAAGGAATTGGTGTCTTGAATTCTAAGTCAGTTCGTAAACTGGTTAAGCATGACGGGAAAGTACTTCAGTCCCTAGTCGAAACAACCCGCTTGGCAAACGAACTTGCAGACGGCCTTTCTGGCATGGCTCCCGAACAGGTTAATCAGATGATTTCTGACTGGCACCAAAAATTAAATCGAACTCGAAACATGTATCTTGAGAGAAACATGTACATTGATGGATTAACAAAGAAGTGAACAATATGCATTTTAGATGGAGAACAAACCCAACAGTAATTGCCCAATACCTGAAAGACGATGATATTCCTCGACAAGCGGAAGTCACGCTAAAACCCAATGAGGTCTGTGTGGTGCTTGAAGATGGGAAAATCGTAGGTTCGGTCTCGCAGACCCACATGGAAGTCAACCCCAACGTAGGTCTTTTTGCAAAGTTGTTCGGTCGTAGCAACCCTGTTCGAGCCTTCCTGTTCGCCTTCACGGGCCCCCATCCAGTAATGGTTCAAGTTCAAGGAGTGGCAGAAAACGGAGATGAGATTAATTGTCTATTGACCCTTAAACTGGAAATTACTCGGGAATCAGCTCCGCGTTTAATCACCTTCCCGGCCCAAGGAAAAACAAGTGTTCAGGCCAGTGATGTTGCTGAGGTAATTAGCCACCTTACCCAGACTTGCGCGCTAGAAATACTTCGTAAAAAAGATGCAAATGTGATGCGAACTGTGGAGACAAGTGAAGATGTAATCTTCGAATTACGAAATCGTCTTCGAACCATACTTGATAGTCATGGATTCGCCTTTAGAGGCGGCTACATCACCTGGAGCAGTTCTGCGGCAGAAGAGCAGATCAAGAATCAATATGTGCTGCAACGCATTAAAATGCAGCATGATTTTGCTTCCGATAAAGAGCGCATTGAACTCGATGCTTACATTGCTTCGGAACAACGGAAAGCCGAATTGAATGCTCGCTTATCTCTTTCCAATGTTCACGCTGAAGAGACGGCTGCTATGAATCTAGAGATAGAGCGCCTTGAAGCGGCCGGTAAGTTTGACCTCAAGATGTGGGAACAAGAACAATCATTGAGTGAATTAAAAGCAGATGCAGCCCGTGCGTCATCTATCAAAGATGCCGAACTCAAAAACGAACTTGCCAAACTTGAAGTTGAACGGCAACGAATTATGGCGGCTCCTGCCATGGAAATTAAAGAGAAAAGAGCAGTTGAAGATAGGGAAGCAAAAGCAGAACAAGCAAAGCAAGCCATGGCCATGTTTGAGGAAGTTCAATTGAGAAAACAACAGCGAATGGCCATGAATAAAGAGCAAGAGCAAATGCGTCTTGAACAACAAAATCAAGGTTCTGAGAAGACTGTTTCTGTTCTCGAAAATATTGCAGCTAATTCAACTGACCCCCAAGTTCAACTTGAAGCACTAAAACAACTAGCAGAGTTGAGGAAAACTGATCTTCAAGCCCAGAAGGACGCTTACAAGAATGATTAAATTTGCTTTTATTTATGAGTGATAGATTAAGATTATATTCTCAACAATCTTCTAAATCGGAAAAATTTAGTTGTTAATAGTTCACGTTGTTTTACTGGCTTTTTGGATTTCCATTGTTCGCTCGTAATACTGGGTACCTTTTTTCGGATATTTTGTGTGCGTGATGTCAAGTTCTTCTTTGGCTTTTTTCATTGCCTCTCTCCAAGTTAATTTTTGCTGGTTTACAACCCACTTTTCATCGGTTTCATCGACCTTGTCTTCAGCGGAGGTGTTAGGTTCTTCCCAAACGGCCTTAATTCCTGTGCTTGCAGCGTATTCTTTCGCTTTTAGCCCCATTGAATCTGCTAAGAGTTTGTTACCAAGGCGCAAATGCGCATAGTGGAGGCCAATGTACGCCTTGAGTTTGGTCTCAGCATCGGTTGATTTCATTTCAACGGTTTCATTGTACAGGTTGACCGCTTCTTCAAATTCGCTGAGACCGAATTTACAACGTGCCATGTTATAGGTAAGCCACCCGCGGGAATCGCCTCGTTGTTCAAGGTACTCTGCTTTCAGGTTCAGCATGTTATCTGCATTCTCAAAATCTCCGTCAAGCATGAGCAGCCTTGAGAGGTGAGAGGTTGAGTATGTCGAGGCTGATTGGCCTGTGCGGTTTTCAGCGAGCACGACCGCAGCCCATGAATATCGCAAAGCCCATTGAATCTGCCCCTCCGAGGCAAGGAATATGCTGTACAAATCATAGTATGACTCGAGGGCAACACTCAGCCGCCATGCATCGACATGATTTTTGCTTCCGAAGTTTGATCTACACAAGTCCCGGAGTTCGTCATGGATTTCCTCTAGCATAATTGGCTCTGGGATAGTTCGATGAGCGAGGAACTGCAACCGCAAGTAACTTTTGTTGACCCTGATCCAGCGTAGTGGCTCATCTTTTGATATCATGCCAACTGCATCGCTGACTTGGTTTAGAGCATCTGGGATTTTACCACTTCGCTTAAGCACCACGCCGAGTGCTGCCTTGATTTGTCCAAAGGCGGTTTTATGCTCTGGAGGCATCGCTTCAAGACCGTTTCTACATATTGACTCTGCTTCCTCAAATTCCCCCATAGCAGAGAGTTTGTTGGTCAGCATAGTAGCAGTATCTGCATATTGCAGGGGATCCACATCTAGGTTGATGTTCTCGAGCATTAGTTTCAATTGAACCACTTTATTTTTTTCGGATATTCCAGCCACTTCCAACAGGTCAAGATGTTGCATGATGCTTAAACGAACCCATTGGGCATTGGTAAAGTTCTGACGAGGGTCGCCTGGATAGATTTTCTTTCCATCTTCGTCGTATACGAGACTATCCATGATGGAATTGTACTTTTTTTCGACAAGATTGTCGATTGAAATCATGGTAAATAAGATATAACCAAGTAAATAGGTAATTAGGAGGCTGGCGAAACTCAGTAGCAGAAAATATTCTTCTTGGCTGGAATCAGTCCCCAATGGGTTACCAAGAACGTTGAGAGTAAAATTCAACCCCTGCCAAATAATTAACAACGAAATGGCTCCACTGGCAAAAAAAAGTTTACTTTCAGGATTGAAAAACGGGTTTTCTTTCAACTTTTGCCAATTCATGCCTTGACGATTAGGTTCTTGTTTATACACATTCGCATGAAATGAAAAGGTTTTGAGTATGAATCAACCCCCAAGTTACATGGCACCAAACCCAAAGAGTCCAGATGGGAAATGGATGCTGACCTCAGAGGGTTGGGTCTGCCTTGATTCCGACCTATCGAAAACACCTGATGGGCAGTGGACTTTTTCAAACGGTCGATTTGTACACGCAAATCAACTCGCAGATGAGTACATAGACGGCTCAATTCACCTCGCAAAAGATGTTTCATCTAACGAACCTTTGACACAAGAATTGGTTTCAACCAGAGATTCCGTCATCATGGGCGATTTGAATGTTACAGTAAACCAGGGTCCAAGCACGGCTGAAATAAAACAAATGTTCGTTGAACTCCTTTCCCAAGTTGGAGCTAGTACGTTTCAAACCCCAAACAATATTTCTGAGTCCCACCGAAAACTAATTTCCGAGCGAATCACATCTTATGATGAATTAATTTCTGCAGGAGCCGCATCCGATCCATCAACCGATTTGATGGTTGCCACAGCCGCTAACGTCAAAGGAGACTATGAGGATGCCAAACGTAGGCTAGAAGAAATCCTCAACGCGCATCCAGAAAGCCCAGAGGCTAACGATGCAATTCAAGTTCTTGCACAAATTTCGATCAGACGTCGTGATTGGGACCAAGCAGAACAGTGGGTCGAAAAAGCAATGGCGCGATTCGAAGAAAACGGAAACTGGCATGGCTTGGGTAATACTATGATGCGACGCGCTCGTATTTTGTCCAATAAAGGTGAAAACCAACTTGCTATTCAAATATATCAGGAGACAGTAGAAATCGCGAAGCGCAAAGAAATGCCACGCCTTCACGCCCGGTCGCTTGCAAATTATGGTTTTCTTCTAGATGAAATTGGTCGCTCATCAGAGGCTAAAGATGTTCTCAGTCAGAGCCTTCAACTCGCCCGAGTAGCCCGTGATACGGCAAGTGTAAGCATGATTAATAAGAAGCTCTCAGACATTTACGAAATGGAAGGTGATAAAAGAAATGCCGCCCGACTATTGCGTGAATCTCGAGCGGATTTACGGGAAACTGATGATAAATTTACCCAAGCCGAACGAGTACTAAATGAGGCACGGATTCTCCAAAAAAGAAACAATTTGGAAATGGCCAAAAACCAATACAAAAGAGCAGAAGGTATGTTTGCTGATATTGGTGCCAACAACAAACAAGGCGATATTTGCCTTACTTTGGCGGAATTATATGATGCTGAGCAGGATTTAAATTCGGCTATATCTTGGTACACTAAGGCACTTGGATGCTTTCATGAACCCCCAAAACCAGCTGACAGAATGTTTTGCCTTTCTGAGTTGGGGAGTCTATACCTAATGACGAAGGATCTCGATGAGAGCATAAAGAGTTCTTCACTAGCCATTGAGTTAGCCAAGCAAATAAACGACTACGAACAACAACTCATGAGTTTGCTAACTCTATGCATAGCCCAACTCTATAACGGGAACATAGCAGGGGGTAAGAATACGCTTTCCAACGCAAAAAAACTCGCCGCCAAACACGGCCTAGAAGACGAACGCTTTCCTAAGATTGATGCAATGTTGGCCAATACTCAACGTTAATCATTGGTGAGTTTTTTGTCTGAGCGTTGTATGTCAAGAAATCATCAATTCTATTCAATAGTTCAATTTGAAGTTCAGTGTTGCTGTCAAGAGTATTCATCAACATTTCATCTGGGCGAACTATGAAGACCTTCGTGTTCTTATTTAGATTGTTCATCAGATAGTTAACAAACCCGTTGAACTGAATTGATATTGACGATGCCAATTTACTATCAACGCCAGAAATAGTTTGCCAAGATGATGATTCTAAGTAACGGGATAGGTCTGATGGAAGGTTTCCAAGGTTTGCCGTCCAAGTTGATTTTTCAAGTCCAACCAATTTCCCATAGGTTTCAACTTCGACTTCGCTAAAGAAGTCATAAAGCGCAGCATATTTTGCTTCTTTGTGGATTCCAGTCGGTAACATGCTCCATCCTCCTTCATCAAACGGAGCCTCATGAGCCTCCAAGAACAGGCGGGTAGTCTCCCAGTTTATGGGTGGGTATGGCAAATCAGCAGGTAGGACAAGTAGCCTCGCGCCAGATGACTTTATGATATTGATAACTTGTTCAGAAACGGACAAACCTCTGATAACAATTGCGCGTTGCTCTGGTGGAATGAAGGAATGACGAATCTGGCTTTGTAATGTGAAGAGCTGGTCAATATCACCTCTGGCAAGATGCGCGAGGTCGCTTGCATCCATCGTCCATGTGCCTCTGATGTTTGAATCCATTCTGTGATCACTAGAATGTGAAACCGACGAAGACCAGTGTTTTTCATTTTTAATCTGGACTTCAGAGTGTCCAGCCAAGGAAAGTAGCGAGGTCTCCCATACTTCCATTTGGTCTGGATTGAGTTCGGTAACTCCAAGTCTTGAATAAACACCTTGTTCGTCAAATTTAAGGTCAGGCACAGCACTGGGAATTTCAGTTAGTTGGAGATCGCCGTCGGAGCAAGTCTCTAGATACTCAGTTTGCCTTCTCCTTCTGCTTCTTGCACGTAATGCTGGGTCAATTGCCTCGTCAAATGCTATGTTGAGATTCTCAATGACTTCCTCAAGGGATTCTTCATCACCTTCGTTTGAATTTCCGAGATTGTAAAAGACACCTCCAGTCGAGCCACTTACTTGTCTAAACACATCACAAGCATCCTCTGGTAAATCCAGTCCAACGATATGAAATTCAACATCAATATTGAGTTCTTTAAGGTCCTCTACACAACTCCGGAATCCTTCAATACCGCTGTATGAGCCCCTTGATGCGCCATCCATTCCATCGCTGATAAGAACGAACATCCATTTTTCAGTTACTTGGATGAGTTTTTGCCCCTCTTCAACAAGAAATTCCCAAAGATAGGTTCCCCCTCCTATCCTAGGAAACACGATGGATTGTAGTTCTGCATCTGAATACATTCCTATTTCTCGAACTGTAACAGATTCTCCTCGCGATTGGATGGTTCGAACAGTAGTCGGCATTGTATAGATGTGGTTAGTAATTGACTTCCAAAGATCCATGGCAATATCCCAACGTTTCCTTCGGACTTTCCCACTCCCTGCTAACATTCTGTCGATGAATGAGGATTTGTGATCTCTTTCATTGAGGATTTCCATTTTTGCAGCCATCGAACCCGAAGTGTCAACATAGACTGCAACGTGGGTCATTTTGTTTGTGTCGGCCATGTCATCTCCTATTGCTTTACAAAAAACACTACCAGTTAAATACTTCCATTCTTGATTAAGCCCAATGATTTTAGGGGCCTACATGGAGAATAAGGTTATAATAAACCATGGGATGAATAAAAATTGTGTCCGTCTACCAGGTAGACCCAACCGACAAGACATATCAAAGAAAGAGCCTAATCCATTCTATTTTAATCATAATTACCATCGCTCTTATATTTCTCAATGTGTCGATGACTTCAGTTTATTTTATCACAGGTAAGACAAGCACATTCTCCATTTTAGGAATAGCGTCAATTGCTGGGTTTTTCTTAGGCCCCCTATTTTTGATGGTTCTTGGAAGTTATCTCATCAGGTCAAGAGCACTATGGCAACGTGTTGGATTTGGATTACTGGTTTTTTTGGTATTTCATGTGAGTGAAGGATTTTACCAGTGGATGCAAGGAGAACCGAATGCTTTTCTTAATGCATGGCCCAACGCTCCCTTTTACGCTGAATTAGTTTTTATTCCTGCATATTCTATTATAACTATTGCATTATCAACAATCTATCTTTATTTGCTCCCTCAGAAACAAAACATTGTAGGAAAAATTCTGTGTAAAAGAGAATACTTCTGGACACGTGTTTTGGTTCCTGTATTTTTATTACTTTCAATTTGGAGCCATATATACGGATTATCAAGTCTCTCTATATATTACACAATCCCACTATTAGTACTTACCTCCTTACTCACAATCGGAGCTTTACCTGACTTGAAACTAAAATTGGAAGAGCAATTAGGCCATCATGGTAGTCAAATTTTCACTGTAATTATCATCGGATATTCATCTTCACTTACAATCATTACAACCATGCAATTTGGAGGAATTTCACTTTCCAATGTTGACTATTATTCATTTTTCGTCCAATCAAATTTGCAAATGGTTGGCTTCCTTCCAGAGGAAAAAATAAGAATTTTATATGGTTTGAAAATACTTGTAGATGTTTGCGTAATAATTACTTGCTTATATCTTGTATATGTTGCTATTAATAAGAATAAAAGCGTAATTTATTCCTCAGTCAAAATTTGCCGGCATTGTTTTTCATTTGTTCTTCCAGTTGTTATTATTTTGTCATTTGGGCAGTTTTTTATTGTAACTGATCTTCTTTATATCGACTCTAGAATCGATTATTCCGATGAAACTCAAAATCAAACTGGTCAGATTTCTTGGCAAGTTGACGCATCAGATTCAGAACTTGAAATAACTGTGTGCGGTGAACATGAACATAATTCTACATATTCAAAGACAGGAACTGATATTTTTGGGATTGAAGTACTTAGTGACAATTACACTATTCAAAGAACGGCACTACCAGAAAATCCAAAAAAACGGTATATCAATTCGTTTGGCGTTGATTTACAGTGTTCTTTTTTAACATTAATTCCAGAAACAGAATGGACAACTCTCAATACAATATTCTCGGAAAATGCCTCGATTTCTGTAGTTTATATCGATGTAGATAGTAACTCAAATTTATGGGTTGTAGTACAACCTAATGCTGATGACGCCGAAAACGCTGCTTATGCATTATTACTTTGGATGGTTGCGGTGCCAATTTATTTGTTCCGCCTTTGGAAAAGAAATTCAAAACCACCTAATCAAATCGCTCTCCTTGATTAACATTTGAACAAATCCCTCACTCAAGTTACACTTCAATCAACTATAATCAAAGTGCAGTCTGTTTACTTGGGACTGAACACCAATTGTAATTCTCCATAATACCTTGAGAGGTTTGTAAGAACCCAAGTGATTTCATGAGAATGAAATATCAGTTATCTATCAACTCAAATGTTAAACGCTAGATTTTACCACTGTGAGCTCTATTCAGAGGATGATCAGTCAATTTCATTTAGAAATTTTCGCTTTATTTTGTCGATTAAACTTTTGAGGATTAGGGCATGTGTTACAGTGATTTTTTTGGCAGTTAGTTTTTCATCCACCTTGTATTCGATTTTGCCCAACTCTGAGTTGGAGGAGGCTCTTTCAATTTCGTTATTTATCGTTTTGAATTCCTTTTTCTTTCCTCTGTATATCTTGATAGTTAGTACTGCCGATAGGATAGGTATGATTAATTCACTTTTTAACAAGTATAGTGCAGCACCTAAAGAAATTTCAAACCCATTTGCTTGATAGTTTGAATCAAATCCTTCCCCAGGCACGTAATAGAACCCTCCACCGTAATCAGATAGAGGATCACTATCTGCAGAAACTGGGTCACTGCCTCGTGCAATTTCAATTTCATCAGGAAATCCATCATTGTCATCATCATCATCGAACTCATCAGGTGTGCCATCCAAATCAGAGTCAGTCGGGTGATACATAGGATCAAATGGGTCGAATCCCGTCTGATATTCCCACGTATTGAATAATCCATCTCCGTCAATATCGGAGTCTAGTATGTCAGGAAGTCCATCTCCATCCAAATCAGGACATCCTTGGAGTGAGATGGAACTATTACCGGGTACGGTTGGACAATCATCAGTGATATTGGTAGATCTTTGGTCTGTATAACCATCTCTATCCGAATCCTCCCAGGCATTAGGATTTAGCGGGAACCAATCGACAAGTGATGCATCGGGGATTAACTCTCCTGGCCATGAAATTGGCCTATCAAACAAGATATTGTCCTCATTATAATTATCTCCGTATCCGTCACCATCACTGTCAATCCATTGGGACCTTTCGGTTGGAAAATCGTCAACATCGTTTGTTTGATTATCTGCATCCCAGTCAGATTCGATAGAACCTATATCTCCTAGATAGTTGTCTAAAGAGTCAGCAAGCCCATCATTGTCAGAATCTGGGCAACCTGAGGCACCTATTGTTGAGGTGCCAAATAAGGAAAAGCAATCATCCATTGAATTCGCAAAACCATCATTGTCTAAGTCCTCACATCCCAAAACTTCCTTGGAAGAGGACCCATATGTGAACGGACATGAATCAGAGTAGTATCCGACAGGATTATCTCCAAATCCGTCCCCATCTCTGTCCGAAATTTGCGTTGGGTCGAATGGCATAGAATCTAGCTCATCTTGGGTGTTATCCCCATCACTATCTTGGATTGTTTTTAGTATCAAAATGCTTGGATATTCATCACCTTCATCAAGGCTTTTGACAATTATAGAATCTAAAAACCCGTCTTCATTATAGTCTAACCAATCGGTGTCGAAAAAATTACTATTTTCCACAAAAACATAATCGCAATAGAAATAACCAACACCTAAAGATTCCTTGCAGTAAACATCAAACCCATCATATGTATACAAAACGAGGTCGAGTACACCATCTAAATCAAAATCAACAAATTCAAGATTTGTATAGTCTGGATCCCAAAATGATGTTGTTACAGTATCTTCTTCCACTATGGTTTCTTCCCACGACGAAATATTCCAATCTGGCTGAGTGCTAAATTCCTGATGCTGACTTAAAAAAATCACCATCTTGTGCTTGTAAGAGTCATCATTTATGCCTTCATCAGAACCGTCAGAACAGTCTTCATAACCATCATTAACCCATGTGTTGGAGATAGTGTTTCCATTATTACAATTAAAGTAATCATCAGTCAGTGCACTCACATCTAAATCACCATCATTATCTGCGTCAACAAACTTAGCGCTTTTGTATCCCTCTCCAGTAATCTCCCATACTGGTGAAGTAAGAAAACCTCCTGCTTGATTATTTACTAAGATTCTAATTGTTGACTCATTTACTTGCAAGATATCAGGGAAATTATCTCCGTTGATGTCTCCAAAATCAACACTCGGAAAACCTAAGACATCTTCCAAACTGTAGGTGTAATTAGGCAATACTGGGAAATAATTTGAAGAATTCGTGCCAATGTAAAATTTCAAGTCCGGGCCTTGAGTAATCAAATCCATATTGCCATCATTATTTATGTCAACTAAGTCAACATAGTAGCTTGAATCATTAGAATTAGAGGTCCAAGATGGCATTGTAGAAAGATTTCCATTATCGTTAATATGGACAAAGTCATGTCCTCCAATAAAGCACGAGCAATCAAAATCATAATTTCTAGATGTTGCAATGATTAAATCATCATCTCCATCATTGTCAATATCTCCCCAAATCATGTCTTCTGTATTCGTGATTTCTTTGTTCCAATCGGGACTTGTGCCAAGATTTGACCATTCTTCAGCGTATACCTCAACTGAATCATCTGTGGCAATTGCAATTGATTTAGGATTTGTTGATTCTGATACTTCAATTGTATTATATGACAAATCACCGAACAAAAAACT
>Ga0163111_10002717_pt1 | contig 11302 bp, 8 predicted proteins | sample CRUFie1St18metaG_FD_109645 | JGI IMG/M metagenome (GOLD analysis project Ga0163111, IMG submission 109645) | Marine microbial communities from the Costa Rica Dome - CRUD Field 142mm St18 metaG | ecosystem: Environmental > Aquatic > Marine > Oceanic > Photic zone | place: Costa Rica: the Eastern... | reverse complement strand
TGTTCTTACAGCAGATACAAACATTTCACTTTCGACAGAGAATTTCCCTACTTCATCTATTACCAAGATTTCACAATTTCCTATACTATCCATTATTGCTGGTACTGCAACCCTATCCAATTCAGTAGGATCAATTCCAAAACCTAATATTCTTAATCTTGAATCTATATTTCTGTGTGCCATGACTCCCTTTTCACCGGTTTTGATATTGACACAGGCGTAGCCAACTCTTTCCCCATTTTCTATAATTGATTCAGTTGTCATCCCTCCAATTAAATTTTCAGCGGAAAAAGGACCTCTTGTTATGCCATTTTTTCTTTCTTCAACAAGCATATCAATCACTTTTTTAAGAACTGCAGATTTACCAGATCTCGGCAATCCAGTAATTCCTATTTTTGGATTTATTCCCATATTATCCTCACTTTCCTCTTCTATGCTAGAACGCTAACGCTCTGCGCACATCCTGCAAAGGTATAACTAGTTTCATCAAATTTGCGTTAAAAGGTACTGAGACCGGAATTAAAATAAAGACAATTGTAACTAAATTTTAGATTTATTACCATTAAATGGTAAAGATGAAGTATTAACAAGTTTTGGAAAGGGTAAGTCAAAAATTTCGTAATTATTTACATTACTATTTGCTGCCCAGACATTTGACCAAATATTCAAATTATCGGAATTCAAATATTTAACTATAATATTTAGTCCGTTTTCTAAATCACCAAATTCTTCTATTAACATTTTACAGGTTTCTTCAGGTATTTGTAGATAATTCATTGAATTAGCTAGAGCATAATTTTTGGGCAGTACTGACCACAATAACCTTCTTCCTAGTTCAGAATTAATTATGGTTTGACAAATTATTCTCGGCCTATCTTTTATTTTTATTTCACCTTTCCAGATAGACTGTATTCTTTCTGGAGAATCTTCAGACATCTCATCATCTACCGCTGGGTGATTCAGTATTACATCGTTACCTTTCAGTTTTAGATGACCAGATCTAATTAAAGGAACACACTCTTTTCCATCTTCCCAGTTTGTAACATTATCATTACTTTGTTCAATTTCACCTGGTCTGACTCGAATCATTTTTCCTCCTTGATTTAACCAATTATCTTCCTCTCCTAGTCTGGGCTCATCTGCGAGATTATTTATCGCCATCAACGCCCTTTTTCTTTTCAGAGAGTCTCTTGGTATTCTTGGAACTGCCCAAGAAGCATCCGTCCAAGTTGACCATGGTCCCCTTTCTAATTCCAAGAACGGTGCTTTCGAATTTAACCCTTCTTTATTTGAAAAATCTCCGATTTCAAGAGGCCCGAAACTGGTCAGAACTTCAGTTCTCCCTCCTGCTATTATTCCTATTACTAAAACACCTTGAGAATGACCCGGAAAGAGTCTATGACTTTTTTCCGAAAAAGACCAACATGTTTCCCATCTATTTTTAGATACTAATATTTTCCTTAGAGGAGAACTACTTTTTTCACGAAGTAATGAATCTGGTACAATCATCCTAAGTTTACCACCTTTTTGTATGATTTGTAAGGCCCTTTCTACGTACAAACGATACAGATTAACATTTCCTCTCAAAGCAGAGTATCTTAATTTACCATTTAATTCACATTTATTCCTAAGCTCTTCAGACATTCTTTTCCTTAGTTCACTTCCATTTTTTTCATTCCTAAACTTATCTTTTATTCTTAACCATGGAGGCTTAGAAACAATAAATGTGGGCTTCTCATTCCATGGCCAATCATCGATTAAGATATCTCTACAAAGAACGTTATTCTCGAGGATTAATTCAGCATCTAACTTACTTATTTTTCCCTCTTCATCATTTAGACTAACCAAGTTCAATTTCATTAATGTTATTAGCAATCGCCTTCTTGTTGCATAAACTGCAATCTCTGAAGAATCTAGAAGTTGTAATCCTTCTAAAAGCCTAATTGTATCTTCTTTTTGGTGCGAACTTCTTAGATTACTACATCTTTCAGAATGAATCTTCAACATCCTATCTGGAAATATTCCCGCACCAACTGAGAGATCAGCAAATGGAATTGGAATTCCTGTTCTCGTCTGATTATTTGTTTCTTGATTAAATCTATCCATTTTAGATTTGGTCTGTACATCGTTATTCATTTGTTCTGCATACGCTCTAAATCCTGGAGGTAAAGCAGATATAGAAATGGTTGCTAATGGTTCTTTATTCTTCGTACTATTGGTATTTTTAAATTCATCCACCAATATCAAATCAACCAGTTTAACTTGAACGGAACCAATCCCTCTTACTGACCTACCATCTTTTTCAGCCTCAAATCTTGAGAGTAGTGTATCAAGTACGTTTCCGGGTTCAGACAACAGTCCAGCTGGTAAGATTGGCCAATTTTTTGGAAGTACTGCAGCCACAGGAATATTTTTTATTACAGATTTTTCCCAAGAATCAAGCCAAGTTTCGATTTGTTCTACCCTATCACTACATTCATGATCAACTCTAGCAAACCATCCAGATGCTTCATTGACCATCGTAATCGATTAATCTACAATTATTTTCTTTTTGAAAGATTGTATCTAATTTACATTCAATCTTCAAGACTGAATACATCCTGATCCAATTCAATAATCATCTTTTTTTGTAATAATATAGAAATCGCTTCATCTACTTCTTTTTCATTTATTGATAAAGGCTCAAACTTCTTTATCAAATCTAAATAATGTACAACATTATTACCAGATTTTTTCTCATTTTCCATCATATTCAATATATGCTCTGAAACTATTGCGAGTAATGGATCATCATCGAAACCAAGCGAGCCAAAATCCACTATTGCATCCCCTTCCGGCACACTATCAATTGGGACATTTCCTTTTTCTGAATTTATTTTATTATTTTCATATACATCAAATAAATTCTTCTGATGGGGATCTAGTACCATTTCTCCTGCAACTTCTCTCTGTCTCTTCAGTCTCTTAACCAAAGTTTCAATACGGTGCAACCTTTGTTCTAATCGCAATCTTTCTCTTCCAAGATGACCCTCAACTAATTCTAATTCATCTAAAGCCCTTTCATCTAACCATTTTGACAGATCCCAATTTGGATCTAATCTTAACATAGTTTCCCATAACCTCGCAACAGATTCAGGAAGAACCCTGACATCGATGCGAGAGGACTCTTTTTTATCTCTTGGCCCGTGTTCCATAGCTACCTATCGCAGCCGACCGTCTATCAATTATCGCATCGCTGATTAGATTAATTAAAGCAGTTGAAGTGATAAATGAAGTCGTTCTGCCGAGAGACATGAGTGCCTACCGTCTGACTGTTTTGCCAGGAGATGGTACTGGGAAAGAAGTTTCTAAAGAGGCACAAAAAATTTTACAAGTGTTCCAAGAATACAGCCCACTCAATTTTGATATAACTGAAATTCCGTGTGGAGGAGAATATTATCTAGAAACCGGGAAGGAATGGCCAGATGGTTCATTTGAACATTGTAGGGATAATTCTGATGCAATTTTACTAGGTGCAATAGGCTGGCCAGATGCTAAGTTGCCAAATGGTGATAATGCTGGAGGTTCAGTTATACTCGGACTACGTTCTGGGTTAGATTTGTATGCAAATATCCGTCCAGTTAAATTATATGCAGGCGTAGATCATAAAATACATGGAAATTATATGAAAGTCTGGGATTCTAAATTAGTGGATATGGTACTAATTAGAGAAAATACTGAAGGATTATACCATTCATTACTCCGACGTTCAGCGCTATCTGTAGCCGGACAGAGTCCTGATGATTCAATAATAATTGAAAAATTTCCAGGATTGGAGGGAGAGATTGCATGGGATCCTAGGCCAATTTCCAGAAAGGGTAGTCAAAGAGTAATAGACTTTGGATTCAAATTAGCTAACAGAAGAATGGAAAAAACTGGGATTCCACAAAAAGTTACATGCGTCGATAAAAGCAATGTCACCAATGGATGTAGACTTTTCAGAAAGGTATTCCAAGAAGTTGCATCTGAATATCCAGAATTACAAACACATGAGGCATATATTGATGCTTTTACCATGTGGCTTATCCGTAGTCCTGAAGATTTGGATGTTGTAGTTCTGCCAAATATGTTTGGAGACATCGCGACAGATCTTGCATCAGTATTACAAGGCGGATTGGGCATGGCAGCTAGTGCGAATATAGGCGACAATCACATGCTATTCGAACCAGTCCATGGATCAGCACCCCAACACGCTGGTAAAAATATCGTAAACCCAATAGCAACAATATCTTCTATTCAATTAATGTTTGAGAATTTAGGCTCTAGACACCATGATAAAGATGCCATATTATGTGCAGATTTACTCGATAGAGCTATTTCAGAGCATTTAGCTGAAGGTAAAATAATCACTTATGATTTAGGAGGAAATGCTTCAACCTCAGAAGTCGGTACTGCAATTGCAGATAGATGTATTATGTTGCTAAAAGAGACCTTTAACGATTGATTAGAATTATTTTTCATCATAAATTGTGAAAAAAATAATACTATTTCTAAGTTTCAGAAATATTTAGCTCAGAAATTTCACACCGGTCATTTTTTCACTAATGCTCCAAAGCTGTTTTGCAGTTTCTTTATCTTGAGCCTTTTTGTTTATGTTTGCCTTACCTGTCCGACCTCTCATTTCTATTATTCCAGTTGGTCCCCAATAAATATATTCAGTAGCTTTTTGATTTGTTGCGGCAAAGAGAGTGGCCTCAGAGCCTTTTTTTGCAGACATAGCAAAAAATACATTCAAAATCCTCCATAAAATAGAGTATCTCTGTAATTCAGTATTAGAATATCCTGGATGACTAGCAAGGGAAATTGTTGAAAATCCGCCAGCCTTCAAGCGACGATCTAGCTCTATTGCAAAACATAAATTAGAAATCTTACTTTGTGAATAAGAACCCCATTTACTATATTTTTTCCTTTCACTGTTTAAATCATTGAAATCAATAATTCCTGGATTATGTGCTATGCTTGAAACGGTTATTATTCGTCCATTATCATATTTTTCTAGAAGAGGTAGAAGTAAACCAGTTAGAGCAAAATGACCTAGATGGTTTGTACCAAATTGCAACTCAAAATTATCTTTAGTTTTTGAATAAGGAGGAATCATTACACCTGCATTATTTATTAAGATGTCTAATCTATCATTCTCGTTTATGAATTTGTTTGCAAAATACTTGATATTATCCAAATCTGCCAAATCTAATTGATATAATTTGATATTTGCTTTCGGGAAATCTTTGAGTATTTTATCTCTTGAATCAGAGGCCTTTTCCAAATTTCTACACGCCATTACTACATTAGCACCTTTAGAGGCTAACCCATACGCCATATGATATCCAATTCCAGTATTAGAACCTGTAATAATTGCAACCTTTCCAGTTTGATCTTCCATTGTCTCAATTTTCCAATTCATTAATTTCATCCTTCTGTTTTCTTTTCCTTTATTCCAAATAATAACCGTGTAATTTTATTACGTCTTACTACTTCAAAAAAAATCCAACAAGTCAATATTACAAATAGAGTTGAGAAGACTATTGCAGGGTAATTTTTGAGACCAAAATCAGTTGATAATCTCAGTCCAGCAAATGTAAGTGGCATATGTACGATATAGAAGGGATAAACTCCTTGATTCAGATATGCCAAGTTTTCACTCGGTTTATTGAGAAAAAATGAACCCCATGAGAATATTGTCAGACACCAAAACCAAGCATGAAAACTATGGATTAAACAGGAAAAAATTGTCATTTTATCATGTACTATGCCATTCTCTAACCAACCACCATCAATATAAGGAATGCCGCTTCTATGTTGCTCTAATCGAATCAAAACAAAAATCAGTGTTAGTAATAAAGTGATGACTGTGATATATGAACGCTGATTTTCTAAAAAATTATAATAGTATTCTTTTGCAATTATACAAATATATCCAAAGGCGAAAAAGACAAAGAACCAAAACCATTCATATCCAACACCAATATATCCTGGATACCATGGCTTGAACAGTATTTCAGTTAATGATAAAATAAGTGGTAGAATTAACAGGACTCCTGCGGACATAGGAATTGTGAAGAAGGATTGAACAAAACGTGCTATATCGCCTTCTGAATTTTTACTTATATAATGAAAAATTGGAGTCATAAATACTGAATATTGAAACAAATTCCAAAGAAACCAAAGATGACCTAGTGCAATCAATTTACCGAATATCGGTATCCAAAAAACAAGCGATCTCCAAACAATTCCTTCAAGAAATGAAATTGAAAGACTCATCGGCTCAAGCTTTTCATCTCCAAGAATTATTGAACCAACAAAGCCCATAGTCCATGCACCAAAAAACATGGGAATTAGTAAACGTTGACTCCGCTCTTTGAGAAATGCCTTCCAAGTCCGACTTTTGAAGGCAAATGCAGTCCCCATTCCTGATATCATGAATAACGCAGCAAGTCGCCATTGATGCATCCAATGTAGAATCATACTACTAAAAGTAACTGATTCAGCACTGTAGTCATTACTCTCATCTATGAATTCAAGTTGATTTTTGTCTCTTATTTCTTCAACATTAGGATTAATTTCTGCACCATAGGTTGACCAATATATTCCTATTGCAACATGAAAAGGAATCAATAGTCCAAAAAGAATAACTCTTAGCCAATCGATATCATAACGTCTGATTGTTTTTTTTAATGGTGAATAAGGTACTTCTAAAACTTCAGAATTCAATTCTATTGCCACCATTTTAGTTACCTGTCAAAGCAATCAAATTAAATCTTATTTATCAATATCAAATCGTTAGATAATTTTAAGATAAAGTTATTTGAAGTTTTCATTGCCCCTCTACATGGAAAAACAATCTTCATTGTTCAATCCTGTTTTGATTGCTGGTTGTTTAATAATTCTAACTGGGTTCTCAATACGTGCTTCTTTTGGAGTATTTCAAATACCCATAGAAGAAGAATTTGGTTGGTTAAGGGCTGAATTTAGCCTTGCAATAGCCATTCAAAATTTGGCTTGGGGGATTGGAGCACCAATATTTGGAGCAATAGCTGAGAAAATAGGAGATCGCAAATCGATTGTTATCGGGGCATTATTTTATTCTCTTGGATTGGTCTTAACAGCAGGTGCAACCACACCTATTGAATATCAAATATATGAGGTACTAGTTGGTTTTGGTATTGCAGGAACAGGTTTTGGAGTCGTACTTGCAGTCGTTGGTCGGGCAAGTGCACCTGAACACAGATCTATGAGCCTCGCAATAACAACCGCCGCTGGTTCATTAGGTCAAGTAGTCGGTCCTATTGCTGCAGTTGCACTCCTAAATCAGGTTTCCGTACAAACCGTTTTCTTTATTTTTGCTGCATCGATACTAACAACTTTATTTTTATTACCTTTAATGAAATCTCCTGTACCTACTTCCAAAGAACAATTAGAAGAGAGCATGAGCGATATCTTAAAATTGGCCTTCAAAGATCCCTCATTCACTATGGTTTTTATTGGGTTTTTCTCATGTGGTTACCAATTAGCATTTATAACGGCACATTTCCCAGCACTTGTCACTGAAATGAGCTCACCAATAGATCCTTCTGGTTGGTGTGGTGATTTAGGTATAGAAACTACAGCCGCTCTTGGAGGATTTTCTATTTCTGTAATCGGCTTTGCGAATATATTAGGAACTTTACTTGCAGGATGGGCCGGTAAAAGATATCCCCGAAAGTGGATATTATCTGGAATTTATGCAGGACGTTCCATAGCAGCAATATGGTTTATTTTGACACCTATTACGCCAAATTCAATTTTAATATTTTCATTCGCTATGGGATTCCTATGGCTTGCTACAGTTCCATTAACTAGTGGGTTAATTGCACACATTTATGGTTTAAAATATATGGCTACTTTATACGGAATAGTATTTTTCTCACATCAATTAGGTAGTTTTACCGGCGTATATCTCGGAGGAATACTTTACGACATCCATGGGTCATACAATTTCGTATGGTGGGTCGGAATAGCAGCAGGCATTATTTCTTCTCTGATACACATTCCAATTCAGGAAGAATCTCGGTTAAAAAATCTGAATAAAGCGTAATTATCGAGGGTATTCTGGTTGCTCGATTCTAATTATGGAATATGTAAATAAGACCATAAATAGACTACCAATGATAATATTCCAATTAATCAACATTTCAAAGAACACTACAATTACAAATGAAAATACCAAAAAAATTAGCAGAATAATATGAATCAGAGGAGCATTCTTTAATCTTGGATCTAAGAAATTATAAATGTAAACTCCAGCTAAGATTACATACAATCTCGCCCAAAAAACATAAATTATACCAAAAATTATAGGAAAAGAAAAATATTTCCAATCCATTTCCATATTGTTTATGATTAATGCAATTCCTAATATTATAACATTTAGATTGTGCATAACTATTTCATACCAATAGAATAAATGATCAATATTATTCCCTCTATTAAGTTCATTGTCTATGATATGAAAAGAAACGACAAATGTAACCAATATTGCACAACTGTATGCTGTAGCAAAAAGTACAGGGCTGGAAATAAGCATCCATTCGGGAACTTCTTTACCAGAAATATGAATCCATGATGCCGTAGCAGAAATTGCAAAACTTATACCAATCAACCCAAAATGCCACATTGTAAAAGCTGCGAGACGGGTTATGCCAGATGAATGTCTTTTACGATTAATTCGTTCTTCGAAGTAAAGGGGATAATCCGGAGATCCTTTTGGGTCTAATGCCACCCAAGCTAAGGTCAATAAGCTCAGTATGGCACATAAAGTTCGAAATATTGCAAGTATTTTATCAGACAAATAATTTGAAGAGACAACAGAATCTAATGTCGGGACTTCTACTAATAAACTACTATGAAAAATAAAAAATACCGTAATAAATAGTACAAATATTGTTAATAAAGCTGTTTCTTTATCCATATCTTTTTTACCATAATGAATTAATTTTGGCATTTTGATACTGCTCATTGTATACTATGATTGCCCTCCAGTATTCAGTTATTTGTACAATTCGTTCTTAGAATATGAACAAAATTACTTTTACGAAGAAATCATTATAAAACTATATTTGGGTATTAAAAATGTACAATTTCATTGTTACTATCAACATGAACAATTTTAGGCACATGTTCCTCAACTCCTCCTTCATCTAAGATGACATATGTACATAAAATTACCAGATCTCCAGAATTTATCAAGTGTGCAGCAGCTCCATTAATACATATTTCTCCTGAACCTCTGGGGGCCTTTATTGCATATGTTTCTAACCTAGATCCATTTGTTATATCTAAAACTTGTATTTTTTCCCATTCAACTATATTTGCTGCATCCATTAAATCTTCATCAATTGAAATAGAACCTATGTAATCTAAATTCGCTTCAGTTACGACCGCTCTATGTATTTTTGAATTAAGCAAGTGTCTTCCATTGACCATGTAATAATGCCATTTACTTTTTAATTTAATAATAGCCATCCTACAACTACAAATTATAATTTTTTAATGATACTATAACATCTAATTGATACAATAAAACAAAATCAAACAATTTATTCATAAGTGATAATAACTCGTAAAGGAATACTTAGGTGATTGTAGTGAGAACAAGTCTGAAAGATAATGTAGATATACAAGCCAAAAAGAAAACCCTCTCTGCAATATTTTTAGTTTCGATAATGATTTTCAGTACTCAGATGTATTCTTTTCAAGATTTCAATACTAAATCTGATTTAAATAATGAAACAGAATCTCCTAACAAATCTCCTTTTCAAGAAACATCTTTGTCATCTGAAGAGCCAAATGGCCAATCATTAGAATCACAAAGTACGGACTTTTTCGATCATCCTATGTATACAGATATTTTTTACCACGATCCAGCATCATATTATGGGAAGATTTCTGATCCATCTGCTCTTTCATTAAATCCAAATTATGAATTTTATTTAGAAGAGACTAATACGGATGATCACGACAATGACGGTATTAGTGATCTAAATGATTTAGACGACGATAACGATGGAATAAGCGATCTTATTGAGAGATTTGATGGATGTTACGGCACAGATCCCTTTGACCATGATAACGACGGCATCACAGATGAGTTTGACTGGGACGATGATAGTGATGGAATCTTAGAAGGACCAATTGATTGGGATGGACAGGGCACAGACCCAAAAAACGTTACTTCTGATAGATATGTAATACCTACTACTATCCATCCTTGGACTCTTACTGAGGTGGGAGTTGGTTATTTGGTGGATCAAAATCCGTTCGATCATGATAATGATGGAGTGCCTGATGAAGATATAGATGGCAGCGGAAAAGGTACATATGACGAAGACGATGATAATGATGCCCGTTTAGATCAATTTACATGGCCATGTGACTTTGATGGAGATGGTGAACAAGATTATTTTGATAATGATGACGATAATGATGGTGTAGAAGACATTTGGGATGTTCATCCTTGGAATGACCAATTAACCTCCAATATTACTCTCTCTGCTCCTTGGGCAGAAGCTGAGATATGGGCAGGTACGGATGAATATGAAATTTCCATGACTAATTCTGGACTTTCTAATCAGTCAATAACTATTGAAGAAGGAGATACCATAATTTGGACAAATAATGCAATATCTGATCGAACGGTTAGAGCTTTAGATGGTTCTTTTGATAGTGGATCAATTGCTCCAGGAGGGACTTTTAGTCACAAGTTCAATGACCTTGGTACTGTAATCTATGAAGACCCAGACTCTTCTTTTTATGATGGTGAAGTTGTAGTAAGAGAAGAGTCTGGAAAATTATTCCCAGATGCTTTCACTTTGGACCCAACTGTTTACACCGCTGATACATTTTCATTTGTAACAAAAGAAAGGCAAATCTGGCATCCTTTAGAACAAACATTTACACAAATTATAGATGGAGATTTAGATGATGATGGAATACCAAATTTTATAGATCCAGATAATGATAATGACGGTTCTCCAGATTCTTCCGATACAGATGATGACAACGATGGCCTTCTAGATATGTGGGATGTAGATGATGACAACGATGGAATACCAGATAGTTGTATGCAAGTAGATACTAATGGTGATGGTCAAGGAGATCTTCCTAATACCCAAATAATCGGAATTCCTGGTATCGATTGTGAACTTGATTATGATAGAGATGCTGATGACGATATTTACAGGGCCATAGACTCTGATTATGACTTAGTCTGGGATTGGAAAGATAC
>Ga0163111_10002713_pt1 | contig 11308 bp, 10 predicted proteins | sample CRUFie1St18metaG_FD_109645 | JGI IMG/M metagenome (GOLD analysis project Ga0163111, IMG submission 109645) | Marine microbial communities from the Costa Rica Dome - CRUD Field 142mm St18 metaG | ecosystem: Environmental > Aquatic > Marine > Oceanic > Photic zone | place: Costa Rica: the Eastern... | reverse complement strand
TTTGATTTTCACTAAACTGCTGTTTCACATCCCATGTAGGATCCACAACGTCTTTCTTGATTTCAATTCCTTGTTCTTTTTTGGCAAAACCATCTATTGGGGGAATTCCCATAGAAATTTTAACATTTTTATTTGTAAGTCCTTTTACAGGTGATAACTTAATTAAAGTAGGGGAATTATCATTCTTTTTTGCTAGTTCCTCAGCTTTGATAGTTAAACTTTCTTGAGCAGTTTCAATCTGAGAATTAGCAATCGATACTGAAAAAATTAAAATATATAATGATTTAAATTTATACATCGATTTAAGCTAGATTTATTAAGTAAATATATAAAGATTAAGCAAAAAATATACCATATTTTATTAATGTTATCTTATAATAAAAACAATTAAATATTTATATTTAAATATTGATTTCCCATTCTAGAACTATTTATCAATTTTTTGAAATTGATTTACATTATTTAATGAATAACATAAGCTCAAAGATTATTAGCGATTTAAAGGAAATTACTGGGGGTAATTATTTACTAACCCGGGAATGGAATAAAAAGGCTTATAGTAAAGGTTGGCGATATGGTGAGGGAGAAGCTTTGGCTGTAGTAATACCATCAAACTTAATACAACTATGGGAAATACTTGAAATTTGCGTATTGCATGATGTAATTGTCATTATGCAAGCTGCGAATACTGGTTTAACAGGTGGTTCAACTCCAAACGGAAATGATTATGATAGACCAATTATTATTATAAATACAATACGCATTAATGATATTCATTTAATAAATAATGGTCTTCAGGTAATTGCATTTGCTGGTAGTACTTTATTTGACTTAGAGAACAAACTTACTCCGTTAAATAGAGACCCTCACTCAGTTATTGGATCAACTTCAATCGGTGCTTCAATCGTAGGAGGAGTTTGTAATAATTCTGGAGGGTCTTTAGTTAAAAGAGGACCTGCATATACCGAGATGGCATTATATGCTAGAATCAACAAAGAGGGTGAATTAGTATTAATTAATGATTTAGGACTAAATCTTGGTTCTACAGCCAAAGAAATATTAAATAATCTGCAATTAAAAAAATATAATTCTAACGATTTTATAAAATCAAATAAAAAAGCTTCAGATGATATGTATGAAGATATTGTTAGAGATATTAATTCAAATACTCCATCGCGCTTTAATTCTGATCCTAGGCTATTAAATGGAGTTTCTGGTTCTGCGGGTAAAGTTGTTGTATTTGCTGTTAGACTTGATACATTTAAAAAACCTAGATTAAATAAAGTATTTTATCTAGGTACAAATGATCCAGATACTTTTTGGAAAATAAGAAGGGAAATACTCTCAGAATTTAAATCTCTTCCAACTTCAGGTGATTATTTACATAGGGATTGTTATGATGCTGCAAAAAAATACAGTAAGGATACTTTTATAATTTTAGACAAACTTGGAACAAAATTCTTACCTACATTATTTAAGTTAAAAAGGAGAGTTGATCGAATATCTAATAAATTATTTTTTTTGCCTGAAAATCTTTCAGATATAATGATGCAGTTTTTATCGAAATTATGGATAAATCATCTACCTAAGAAAATGGAAACTTTTAGAAATTTGTATGAGCACCATTGGATAGTAGAAATGTCTGATGAAGGAATTTCTGAGGCAAGAAGTTATTTTAATGATTTCTTTAGTGACAATGAAGGAGCTTATTTTGAATGTAGCTCCCTTGAAGCAAAAAAAGCAATTTTACACAGATTTACTGCTGCAAGTGCCTTTGGTAGATATACGATATTATCTAAATCCCAAATAGGAGGTACTTTGTCAATGGACGTTGCATTTCCACGAAATGAGAAAAAATGGTTTGAAAACTTGCCAGCTAAAATTAGTAACAAGTTTATAATGAAATTATATTATGGTCATTTGTTTTGTCATGTCATGCATCAAAATTATGTTGTAAAAAAAGGGGTTGATATTGATAAATTAAAGTCAGAATTGTTACAATATTATGATTCACGAGGGGCTGAATATCCCGCAGAACATAATGTAGGTCATGAATATCAAGCAAAGCCATCTCTAATAAAATTTTATAATGAATTAGATCCTACAAATATGTTTAATCCCGGAATTGGTAAAACATCCAAACTTAAACATTGGAAATTAGATAATTGATGTGAGTTGATTATATAATTCTTTTTATTAAAGCTTTAAGAATTTTGTAGACTATTTTTTCTAATTTTGAAAAAAAAGTGATGCAAAAGGATTTAAGTAGTTATAGAAAGTCATATGACAAATTAGATTTGTTAGAGGATAATCTTCCAAAATCTCCTTATACATTATTTGACCTTTGGTTTAGAGATACTGATAAATTGCTTCCAGAAAATGAAACAAATGCAATGACATTATCAACTTTAGGACAAGATGGATATCCTAAAGGAAGAATTGTTCTTTTAAAAAAATATTCTGATCAGGGCTTTATTTTTTTTACTAATTACAATAGCGATAAGGGTAAAGCAATTTCAAATCACCCACATGTTAGCTTATCTTTTTTTTGGGAGGGGTTAGAACGTCAAGTAATTATAAAGGGTAATATTGATAAAACATCTGACAAAATTAGTAATGATTACTTTAAATCACGTCCAAGAGGAAGTCAACTTGGTGCTCATGCATCAAATCAAAGTGCAGTTGTAGAAAATCGTCTTAAGTTAGATGCGAAAATAGAATACTTTCAACAAAAATTTATAAATAAATCAATTCCCAGACCAGAATTTTGGGGTGGATATATTGTTAAACCAATTGAAATTGAATTTTGGCAAGGACGTTCAAACAGACTTCATGATCGCATTAGATATAAGCTTAATAAAAATAGGATTTGGACTACAGAACGTTTATCCCCTTAATAATATTTTTCCATATATTAGCTTAATTTAGATATTAAAATTTATCCAAAGCTATACAATATGAAAAAATTATTTTTTGCTCTCATGCTTTTATTTAGTTTCCCTGAGGTATTTTCTCAGAACTATTTGTACTCTACAGTAGACAAACTCTCAGTTAGAAGAAGTCCCGATTTAAAATCGAAAAGAATAACATCTCTTGACGAAGGTGAAAGAGTTACCGATTTAGGTCAATCATCTAGAAATATTGTTAGTGTCAAACTTCGTGGTGTACAAACTAAAGGACCTTTTGACCTTATTAGAACCCGTAAAGGAGTTGAGGGCTGGGTATATAGCCCTGCATTGAGCACTAGACCTGTTTATGTTGAAAATTATGTAACAATTGTGGCTTTTTCTAAATATGGAAGAATTGATAGTAGGGTAAAAAGTGTTATTCGTGATTATAATGATATGTATATTGATCCAATATTCAGCAAAGCTGATAATTATGGATACAAATTTATAACAAGAAATTTTAAAGAAGTAAGTATAGAAAATGCATATGGCAATATTATCGGTGTAGAAAATATTTCAGCATTAGTTGATAAGTACAAAGATGGAGTAGTCATTTTACGAAAAGGAAAAAAACAACATCATATCGACATTGTACCTCAACGAGTTGGTGATAAATGGCACTCATGGCACTTAACATGCTCAATCGATAATATAGTTCAGGCAATGCAAACGGATGAATGCTACAGCGAATGGTAGTTAAAAACAATTACTTGAAATTCCATTAACATAATCATCAATCATATTTAACTCTTCTGCCAAATCAGATCCTAGAAAACCATTAATATCCTCATAGGAAATTTTGTCATTATATTCCTTTAAATAAATTTTTGCCTTAGGGATATAACTCCAATGCCAAGCTTCGTTTTGATAACCAGTTGTTCTGTCATCAATATCAAAATCAGTATAAACTTGACAAAATCCAAATTCAATCGCATTTTTACTTAACCATTCGTATTCTTTTTCCCCAATACCACTTTCAAAATAAGTTGGCTCTAAACTATTAATGTCTATATCTGTTCCCCAATGGTGGCGAGAAGTTGTTGGCATTGAGCTATATTTCAAAATTTTTGTGGCATTTTCAACAGGGGAGTAACCAGCTTGACGATTACTATTAAATTTTCTTTCCCATATCGACTTTTGTGAATAATAATTCCTTGCTCCTGAAACAACAATTAAATTAATACCATCTTGTTTTGCAGCCTCATGCATTCTTATGAATGCACTAGCAGTTTCTTTTTCTAAATACATGGTTGATTTACTATGGTATTTATTATCAATTTAATATAAGCCGAATTTTTTCCAAAATTTGTTTTGCCTATCAATAAAGATTTAGAAATCTCAATATCGCCGTAATCAATATTTTTAATATTTAAAGGTTCATTTATTGATGTATTTATTTTTTCAATTACATTTTTACTATTTGATATTTTAATTTCATGAATTGAAATATCATCTTGAAAAAGTACTTCAATAATATTATCTTGTGAAAAGAAATGCTTGTATGAAACTATTGTGCTGTCATTTTTGTCTAAAATAATTTGATATTTTTGTCCAGTTTGAATATTGTTTAAATCATTACTAAACTCAGGATTATTAGCAATTTGGATTACATCTGGGTATTTAATCCCTTTGTATGGTAGTAAGATACTTGATAATGTTTCCCCAAGTTTAATGGTCAAATCAATTGGGTAAATCTCGTTATTTAACTTTTTTTGTTTTGATTGTTCATTTTTATGATCGTATTCATTTATTTTAATATCGGGAGATTTTAATTTTTTACTTCTATTACAGTTATAGTTTACAACTAAAACAGAAATTAAAAAAATTAAATTAATATAATTTTTAGTTATTTTAACCATGGATCTTACTATTATTACTTAAATTTCTAATTATTTCTGATTCAAATTTTAATAGTTCAGACCATTTTGAATCGACTTCTTTTCGATCTCCATATTTCCTAGCTAAATTTAAAAACATTGTATAATGATGAGCCTCACTTATCATTAATTTTTTATAAAACTTTGCTAGTTTTTTATCTTTTAACTTCTCAGATAATAACCTAAAACGTTCACAACTTCTTGCCTCAATTAGTGCAGCATAAAGAAGCCTATGTATTAATTGTGTTGTACGACTTCCGCCTTTAGGAAAAAACTTTAGCAGCTGAACTACATATTCGTCTTTTCGGTCTCTACCAAGGGTCATACCGCGTTCAATTATAATATCGTGAACCATCTTGAAATGGCTCATTTCTTCTTCAACTAGTGCAATCATTTGTGTAACTAACAAAGTGTTTTCTGGAAAGCTAACAATTAGAGAAATGGCGGTACTGGCAGCTTTTTGTTCACAAAATGCATGATCACTTAGTATCTCGTCGATATTCATTTCAGCTACATTAACCCAGCGTGGATCGGATGGTAATTTAAGTCCTAACATACATTATAATTCTAAGTTAAAACTTTTTTTTAGGACTTCTAGCGAAGGATTTTTCTCTTTTAATTTTTGAAATTTTTCCTCATTTGTATAGACGAATTTTTTTTCAATTATTTCATTTACTGTTATATCTAAATCTATAGCGTAATTATTCAAGGAAATTCTTAAATATTTTAATAATTCTGTTTTTTCTCTCTCAACTTCAATTTTGTTTGTGGAATTAGGAAATTCAATTCCAATAATATAATTTTCTTTTAATTTAGGCTCATCAATTTTTAAAATTGCTGCAAGATTATGACGACCTTGTTCTTCAATTTTTTTAACATAATTGTCCCAGTGCTTTAATAATTCTTCATGTTTAAAAGAATTTTTTGGTAAATCCTCAGGTTTTACAGCAACTTCCATTTGCTTAATTTTGTGATCTTTTTTTCTCTGAATACTTTTAAGAGATAATCCTGATGATTGTCGTTTTAATATAGGTGTATTTAAAATTTCAACTTTATCAATATTGATGTTGTCTGAGATTAAATCAATTGATTCATCTTTTTTAGAATTATTTTTTAATAAATGTTGATTTTCAACAACGGGTAGTTCTTCTTTTTTAAAAATATTTTGTACTTGTGATGATTCACTTTTAAAATTTGATGCAGGAATTATAAATTTATTAGTCTTTTTTTTTTCTCCATCAAGATTGATAGAAGCTAATTTCATAAGACAGATTTCGACTAGTAAACGTTTATTTTTACTATCTCGGAATTTTAAATCACAGTCGTTAGTTAGTGTTATAGCTTCAGTTAAAAATTCTGTACTTATTTTTTTTGACTGCGTCTTGTATTTATCCATGACTTCTGAGCTGTAATCAAGTAGATTAATAGTTTCAATGTTTTTTGAAACAAAAAGATCTCTAAAATGAGATGCTAGTCCATTTATAAAATGTTGTCCTTCAAATCCTTTACTGATAATATTGTTATACATTAGGAATAGGGCAGGGATGTCATTTTTAATAATAAGACTTGTTGATTCAAAGTATGTTTCAAAATCTAGAACACTTAAATTTTCTGATACAGCTTTTCGTGTCAAATTATCCCCACAGAAACTTACAACACGATCAAAAATTGAAAGTGCATCGCGCATAGCACCATCTGATTTTTGTGCTATTATATTTAAAGCATCTTCATCTGCTTTAACTCCTTGTTCTTTGGCAATTAATTTGAGGTAATTTTTTGTATCTGAAACAGTAATTCTTTTAAAATCATATATTTGACAACGTGATAGTATTGTTGGAATTATTTTATGTTTCTCTGTAGTTGCTAAAATAAATATACAATGTGTAGGAGGCTCTTCCAATGTTTTTAAAAAAGCATTAAAAGCATTGGTTGATAACATATGAACTTCATCAATAATGTAAACTTTATATTTTCCTACTTGGGGGGGTATCCTTACCTGATCGGTAAGGCTTCTAATATCGTCAACTGAATTATTCGATGCAGCATCAAGTTCAAATATATTAAAAGAATAATCTTCATCAGATTTACCATTATCCTTACTGTTAATCATTTTTGCTAAAATTCTGGCGCAAGTTGTTTTTCCAACTCCTCTTGGTCCAGTAAATAACAATGCTTGAGCCAAATGGTTTTCTTTTATTGCTTTTTCTAAAGTTGCTGTAATGGTTGATTGACCTACAACATCTTTAAATGTTTGTGGTCTATATTTAAGTGCTGATACAACAAAATTTTCCATTAAAACAAATTTAAAGATAAATTACTTATTGATTTGTAGCAGTATTATAAATATTTATGAGTTATCAACAATTTACGTAATTTTGTCTAAAAGCAGATCGCCTTATCGCTGTTCGTAAAACGAAGAGAGGAAAGTCCGAACACCATAGTGTATCATAGTGGTTAACAGCCACCAACTGTAAGGTTAGGAAAAGTGCAACAGAAAGTATATACAGGTTAAGCTGTAGTGAAATCAGGTAAACTCTATGAGGTGCAATGCCAAGTATATCAACTCTTGAGTGCTACACGTACAATGTTGAAGGGTAGGCAGCTAAAGTTTACTGGTAACAGTAAATGTAGATAAATGATAAGGGCTCTTAGAGTACAGAATTCGGCTTATAGATCTGCTTTTTTTTATTTAAAAAAACTAAAATAATTTCCACCATATTTTTTTAACTCAGTGAAATTTTCAAGTTTTTTTAAAGATTTATGCTTGGAATGCTCTATTATGCAAGTACCATAATCATTAATTAGTTTGTTTTTAAATACAGCATTAATTATGAGCTCGAGTTTGTTTTGATCAATATCATATGGTGGATCAGCAAATATTACATCAAAAGAGTTTGTTGTTTTTTCTAAAAACTTAAAAACATCGCTAAAAACTGTTTGAATAGGCATGGCCAGTTCTTTTGCTGTTTGTCTAATAAATTTACAGCAATTTCTATCGCTGTCAACAGAGATTATATTATTTGCTCCTCTAGAACAAAATTCATAGCTCATATTTCCTGTACCAGCAAACAAATCAAGAAAATAAATTTGATCAAAATTATATTGATTAGAAAGAATATTGAATAATGCTTCTTTAGCCATATCAGTTGTAGGTCTAACAGGTAGCTTTTTGGGTGCTCTGATTCGTCTTCCTTTGTGTTTACCAGATATAATTCTCAATTGAAACTATTTAATATTATAAAGTTTTCAGTATTTTTTTTCTTGTAGTAATTCATTTTATCAAAAGCAAGAATAGATATATTTCTTATATACTTAAATGCAATTAAATACAATTCATTGGTAGAATTAATAGAGCCAAAGAATTCACATTTTAATTTCTCAGGATTTAAATCTAACTGTTCTATTGTGAATAGGATAAAGTATATAAAATCTTCTTTGGTTTTGTACTGAAAACGGTTGTAAAATAGTAAAGAATTCGATTTTACGATAATAATATCAATTATTGATGATTCAACATTTACATATAAAGTTGTGTCTTTAATATTTTTTTTAAGGTGTAAGATTTTTTCTATTAAAATTGTAGAACTATGTTTATATTCAAAACTTCCAAATCTATCAAATATGAAATTATTAATATTGACAAATGGCACATATACTAACATTATATCCTGATTTGAAATAGAATCGTACGTTACAAAATCACTTTTAAATATTTTAGCATTATATTTTATATAGTCTGTTAAATTAGCTTCTTCGAACAGAGCTGATGGAACTAGAGTCTGCAGTTCATTATCATGAATTAATTGAATTTTTGTAAAATCTTGATTTAGATTTTTATTCAACTCAAACTGTTTAATTATTTTGTCTAATAAAACTTTAGGAGTTATTTTATCTTTAAAAGTTTGATAAGAATAATCTTCAATATTCTTTGAAAAAAGATCTAAAACCAAAAAAGAAAGTCCATTCAATCCTATTTGAATGGACAATACTAAATTTTTTTCTGATATTTTATTGTTCGCTCGAATAATTTTTAGGCCAATTTCCATTAGTATTTACCTCCGCCATTGAGCCAACCTTTAGCGTTGGTCCATTAACTTCTTCAACTGACTTGATCTCTTTTTCTTTTTTAACGAGGTTTTTATCTTGGTCATATAGTAGTATACCTTTATCTACTGAAACTTCAAAAACAGGAATATTCACTCCGTTCTGTGGAATATAACCTGTTTCTAATTTAAATACCTGATTCTCTTTGCCAACTGGAACATTCATCATAGTTTTAAATCTTGTATCAACCCCAAAAAGCGAGTCAATTACGCTAACAAATCCTAATGTATCTATTATAACAATGTCTTTAGTTGTATCAACACCATATCGTTTTGTTAATACCTTATCAATGACTGTTGAATCTCTGCGTTGAGTAATGGTAAATTTTTCAGTTTCAATGAATTTCACTAGTGAGTCCCAATTATTTTGGAAGTTACCATTTACTGCTCTGTGAGCAAGTTGCGAATTACGAATATCTTTCAAATTTTCAATTACAATCTTGTAGCGTTTTTCTTTTTCTTTGTTGAATTTAATTTCACCATAGATAGACATAAATGTCATGTAGAAAAGAGTAATAATTAAACTCCATAATCCCAAAAGAATCATACCCTTGTATTTTTTTGGATCATATTTATCTACTAGCCAAACGATAGCTAATGATAAAATAATAACAGTTATAATAAAGAAGATTGCCATAGTACGTGTTTATAATCAAATCAGATAAGACAAATCTACAATTTTTTTTTATTCAATAAAGTTAAACCTGCTAAAAATCATTCTTATATTTGAATACAATATTTTATGTAGACTTTACATATGACTTCATTAGAATTTTATCATTTAATCAAATCAAGTTTCCCCTTTTTGCCTACATCAAAACAGGACTTAGTATTAGAAAAGTTGTCAGATTTTATATTTGATAAATCAAAAGATAACATTTTTATACTTAAGGGTTATGCAGGAACAGGAAAGACAACAATTATAGGCTCATTGGTTAAAAATCTTTGGAAAATAAAAAAAAGCTCTGTTTTGTTAGCTCCTACAGGTCGTGCAGCTAAAGTAATCAGTAATTATTCATCAAGTGATGCATTCACAATTCATAAGAAAATATATGCATCAAGAATTGATAAAAGTGGTAAAGTATCATTTGTAATAAGCCAAAATAAGCATAAAAATACCATATTCATAGTTGACGAAGCATCAATGATATCTGATAGTTCTGTGCAATCTAATATTTTTGGTTCGGGATCATTACTAAATGATTTAATTAAATATGTTTATTCAGGTTTACAATGTAAATTGTTACTAATTGGTGATACTGCTCAACTGCCACCTGTGCATTTAGATTTAAGTCCAGCATTAAATTGTGATGTATTAGAATTAAATTTTAATAAAAAAGTTAATGAGTTAGAACTAGATGAAGTTGTGAGGCAAAGTCAAAACTCAGGTATTTTGTTTAATGCTACCATGTTACGCGAAGCAATTGCATATAAATCCTACGGTTCATTTAAATTTAAAATTAATGAATTTATAGATATAGTAAGGCTCATAGACGGTCACGAAATCTTAGATGCTATAAATGACTCATATTCAGTCCAGGGAAATGAGGAAACTACTTTTATTGTAAGGTCAAATAAGCGTGCAAATTTATATAATCAACAAATTCGCTCCAGAGTATTATTTAATGATTATGAAATAACTACAGGGGACTATTTAATGATAGTCAAAAATAATTACTTTTGGTTAAAACCATCAACTGAAGCAGGTTTTATAGCAAATGGCGATATTATTGAAATATTGGAAATTTACAATATTAAAGATCTTTACGAATACAGGTTTGCAGAAGTAAAAATCCGTTTAGTTGATTATCCAAAAATGAAACCATTTGATACGGTAATAATGCTTGATACTATATCACTTGAAAGTCCATCACTTCCATATGCGGAATCGAATAAATTATATCAACGAGTATTAATGGATTACGAACATGAAAAATCTGGTTACAAAAAGTTTTTAGCCGTTAAGAAAAATAAATACTTAAATGCTTTGCAAGTAAAGTTTGCTTATGCAATAACATGTCATAAATCACAAGGGGGTCAATGGAATAATGTTTTTATTGAAAAACCATATTTACCTAATGGCCTAGATTTAGATTATTTAAGATGGCTATATACTGCAGTTACAAGGGCTAAGGAAAAACTTTTTTTGATTGGGTTTAATGATGATTGTTTCGAGATGTAAACTATTGGCTATTATTTAATTAAATGATTAAAAAAAAACTTATTTTTAAAAATTAAAAATAGAAATAAATGAAAGTCATAGCAATGATACCTGCTAGATATGATGCAAGTCGATTTCCTGGGAAATTGATGCAGGATCTTGCAGGGAAGTCAGTAATTATGCGTACCTATCAGGCTACATTAGATACCTCTCTTTTTA
>Ga0163111_10002711_pt1 | contig 11311 bp, 11 predicted proteins | sample CRUFie1St18metaG_FD_109645 | JGI IMG/M metagenome (GOLD analysis project Ga0163111, IMG submission 109645) | Marine microbial communities from the Costa Rica Dome - CRUD Field 142mm St18 metaG | ecosystem: Environmental > Aquatic > Marine > Oceanic > Photic zone | place: Costa Rica: the Eastern... | reverse complement strand
TTTATTATTTAATTCTTCCTGATATTCTTTTTTTATTTGTATCAAAACCTGATCTAACACTTACTTGTCCAATTGTTCCGTTATGTAAATGGCCTGAACCAACAACACCACCCTTTGACAATAAAACTTTTATAGGTAGCATTCTAAAGTGTACATCACGCATATCATCGTTATCTATATACATTCCATATGCTAATTCGTAACCTCTCTTTTGAGCAGCTACAGTTATTTCTTTTGATTCCCAATTACCTTGAGCTGATTGTGTATGACTTGTAAACTCTACAAAACTATGATCTAACTTACTTTGTGCTTGTGTACTATTTAACACACCTGTTTCACCTTGAACAAGATCTAAACCTGTGTGAAACGTTCTTGCGTCTCCACTATCTGTAACAACGCCTGAAGCGTGTCTTCCAGCGTAACCTGAGTTTTGTCTACCTCTTGCAATAAGTACTGGCAAGCTATTTACGTTAATATTGTCGCTATTACCGTTTAACTGAGTATCATTTACATAAACTAAAGACTTTAATTTAACAACTGTATTAGCTGGAACAAATACTCTAGACATAATTTGACCAGGTGCTCTGGAAACTAACATATCAAAATAGTTTATACCTTTTCTTTGTAGTTTTGTTATACCTCCACTCATCTCTACATGTTCTTCTTCTCTAAAACCATGCTCAATCCAATGCAGTTTAGCTACATTAGAAGCTGTACCTCTGTATGGATAATTGTTTCCAGATGCATAATGATAAACATAATTTTGATTGTAGTAAGGCGTGTGAGTACAACCATAAAGATTAGAACTTCCGTCCCAATAATTTGGCATAAACCTAGAATCTTGAAAAGCCATATTATATACACTATCTGGTATATACATATATCTATATTTATCGCAAAAAATTCTACGCCAAGTAGGATTACTAGCGTAACCATGATGTATACAGTAACTATTTTGATACTGAATATCAAAATGTTGTATGGTAGTCATATCGTTTTGTCTACCTAGGTGAGAATAAATTAAACCATAGTCCTCAGACATACGTAAATAAAAGTATGAATATTCGTTAGGATATTCATAGGCTGCACCTATTTCTGTATTACTGTAATTACAAGCTGCTACTATATGACCGTGTGATTTTATGTAATACTGTGAACTCCAATGCCAAATACCTCTACCAGCTCCTACTATTAAAGTATTTCTACAAACCATACCATAAGGATGTCTAATAGTTATACTTGGATAACTATCACCATCTCTTACCTCATTACTAACTAAATTATAAGCTGTATAACTACAGCCATCTAAATAATTTTCACCAGTTTGACTTACACCACCAGTATTATGTATTGTATTACTATCTGCAGATGAACCATCTATTTTGGTATCATAAGCACCATTGTAACCAGCTATGTTCACACCACCTCTAAAGTTTGTGCTATCATTAGTGTTATATCCTAATCCATCAAACTCTACGTATTTTATTTTAACTCTTCTTGTTGGTGCATTATTCCAGCTACTACTTGTCCAGTATTTAACATTAAAAAATACTCTTGCAGTATCTTGATGGTCGTTACCACTTGTTGTAATAGGTACATCACTACCATCGGATTGACAAGCTTTAATAACAACATCTCTTGTCATTCTTGCTACAAGACCGCCAGGCTCAGCATCATATAATATATCTCTATCAACAGTTATTGTTAAACCATTTATAGCTGATATATTATAAAGAAGATTATGCCTCCAAACATTTGTTTCACTTCCGCTTGTATATGTGTAGCTCGCATCACCACAAGCTTCTATATATATTTTATCGCCTACAGAGAAATCTGCGGCGTTATTTACTTTTATATCTCTTACACCACGGCCACCTGAATATCCAGACGCCTGTATATCAGCGTGTGTAGTTCCAGCCATGTATGTAGTTCTACCATTATAAGTGTGAGTGTGATAACCTGATATACCTTTTGAAGTTCCCCAAGCTTCAGCTTCAGCTTGAGTTAAAAAAACAGGTAGGTCATCTATAGCGCCTACAAGATTAGTTATAGCGCTGGAGGTTCTTCTTACGTGTGAGTCTGCTAAGTGATATTTTTCTGTACCAGTCTGATATACGTATTCATCTATCAGGCTAGTATTAAAAGTTACACCACTATTAAGAGTTACAACGTTTGTGCGTTTGTTTATAGCTGTTATAGTTTTTACATTTAAATTACTACCAGTACCAAATATTATTTTATAACCAACTCTAAATACTGTAGCATCATCTAGTGTAATAGTACTGCCACTAACAGCTTTTATACAAGGGTGATAATATTTTACTTTAGGAGAAACAAATTGTCTAAAGTACAATTTTTTTAGCAAGACGTCTACATCATGTATAAAAACAACCTCGTCGTTTCTTAACCTAAAATCTTCTTCTCTTCTATATATAGATACCATGTCGCCAGCTGCAAAGTTACTAGCGTTGTCAACCGTTAAAAAAGTAGATTCTTGAGCATGGTTGCCATCCAACTCTGTTTTTAAAGTTGGTTCACTACCAAAAATCTGAACGCCACACCATTTTCTACTATTTATTTGTATACCGTGTTGGTCACTATTACTACCAGATATTTTTATTTCAGTACCGTTATCCATACTAAGTAACGATCCTGATGTACTACTACCTTCAACAAATTCACCTGCTGTATTATTATGGTTACTAGTATTGTGTACTAGCATACGACCGTGTAAGTGCATTTTACCGTTAGTAGCAAAATGTAAATTACCGTCTATAGTAATATCTCCAGTTCTTGTTGACTGTATATTTGTATTTATAGTAACTTTATGGCCGTGCGCAATAACTACTAAATCATCAGCAGCAGGAACCGATCCTCCTACCCAAGTAGAGCCTGTAGCCCAGTTACCCGATGAATTACTCGTTATTGTCGCCATCTATTTCGTTAAATTGTTTTTGATATTGAGATACATCTAACGCTATTTCAAATGATAGTTTGTCGCTATTATCAACAACCGTGTCGTTATTGATAACAGCAACTATATCATCATCTTTTGTTAACGTTAAAGTAGCATCTGTTTTATCATATTCTACTTTAATTATCATTTTATTTTATTTAATTTATTATACACCCATTTGTATACAGTGTACTTTGTAAGTGTGATTGTTTGCAGGTGCAGAGCCAAAACTAACAACAACTCTGTCTTTAGTAGTTCTATCTACGTTAGCAAAAACTGTTTGACCATATGTGGCTGACGAAGCTAAAGAATCTACTACCTGAACGTTTACATCTATAAGATCAGCTAAATCAAAACTGTGATCTACATTGAAAGAAGTTAAAGTACCGTTACCTGTTATTGTAACAGCTTTGAAAGGTACTCTTAAACCAGCTGGTGTTACCGCTCTACCAGTATCTGTACCAGTTTTAATTTCAGCAGTTGTAGCTATTTCTATAATACCTTTTGTACTTGTTGAAGCATTTGGTTCATCACCTGTGTTTGTACCACTTGTGTTTGCAATATAATCTGTTGATATTGCTGAACCTTGCCAAGTACCACTACCTATTGTACCAACTGTTGTTATATTTGATGTTCCTGTAAAAGCACCTAAGTTAGCAGGTGTGACAGCTCTGTTTGTAGCAGATCCTGCGTTTGCTTCTGTGTTTGTTGCTAATTCAATAATACCAGCAACAGATGTAGTTGCTGCAGGTTCATCACCCGTGTTTGTTCCTGAGTTAGTACCTGTAATATCAGTTAATAAAGCAACAGTACCACTTTCGTTTTTAAGAGTAACTGTTTTATCACCGCCAGTAAGTACAGCTGTTGTAAGGTTTAACTCTGTAGTAGCAGTAGAACCTGAAGCACCTTCAAATTGTAATGTATTGTCTGAAACAACTTTTACCGTTTCACTAGCTGTTGTTGTATCACCTGAAACAATAAGGTTTTTAACTTTTAATGTTTCTGAGCTAGGTATATAAACAAAAGTACTATCTGATCCTGCTGTTTGAGAGCCACTTGCATTAGCAACGAATGTTACAAAGTTTTCAGCAGTACTAGTTGAATTAGCTACAGACTGTAATGTATCTGTGTTACTATCTGTACCTACAATTTCAAACGTATTAGCATCTGTATGATTTAAAGTTATATTAGAACCAGCAACTATTTTTATATCTTGTGTTCCACTTCCAGCACCACCAGTAGTATTTCTTAATATTATGTCATTAGAACTATCAACGAAAGATAACGTAGTTGTATTTTGCGTGTTGTTATCAGCGGTCATATCATCAACGACTAAGTTGATTTTACCAGCACCAACACCACCGTCAACATAGCTTGCGGATATTCTTGTTTCAGTGTTACTACTGAACATTGCTCCAACTATATCTTGTACTTCTTCTGTTGATAATGTGTCATTAGACGCTGTTATAAGTAATTCATCTTCACTACCGTTTGGTGTAAGAGTTATATTACTACCTGCTACGAACTTTATATCTTGTGTACCACTTGAAGCTCCAGATTTTGTAAGCCTTAATATAGCGTCGTTACTACTGTCTACAAAAGATGATGTAAAAACGTTTTGCGTGTTATCATCACTTGTATCTGTTGATAATGTTTGAAAAGAACTTCCGTTGTGAACTTTAACCGCATTAACTCCACTATCGAAGTATATCATACCTGCGGCTCCTGTTGGGGCTGTCCCTGTGACATGGAGTTTTGCATTCTGCAACTCATTGTCATTTAAATTAATGTCGTGTAAATATTGTATTGCCATTTTTAAAATTTGTTAGTTTGCGTGTATCACCCCAGAGTTTAAGCTCTTGAAAAATACTTTTGATTGATTGTTTGTTATATGTTTTATTGGTACATGAACTATTGAACCAGTGCTAACCTTTACGGTTATATTTGGAAATTTTCCTAAGTTATGATTAACAACTAAGTGAAATTCTCCTGAATCAGACACTAAGTCACTAGTTGAAAATGATAAACTAAAATCTTTATCTTGTGCTCCTATGTAAGGAGTTAAAACGTAGAATACGTTTGCTAAGAAACCATTACCTTCAGAGTCATTGTTAGACTGTAAGTGATCCATAGTTACATCATAAAAATCACTAGAACCTACTTGCTGTACTGATTTAACTCTATATACTGCAAAAACGTTAGAGTCTTGAACTTGACTAATTATAATGTCTTTTGTTGGAAAGGTATTTAAAACAGCTAAAGCCGTTTTATTTTGACCGTTTGGAAATTTACTTACTCTTAAAACTACATTGGCACTTGTTGGAAAAGCTGTTGCACCACCTACTATTTGCATTGATCCATTAGCTAATGTTGATGGATTGTATTTAAAAGGCACCGAACCAGCTATACCACTAGCATTTGTAGAACCTAAAAATTGAGCAATATCAGATATCTGAAAGTTTTTCGTACCACCTTCGCTACTTGTGCCTAATAGCTTATCTGCTGGATCTACATTAGTGTCCAGCGAATAGGTAGATATTCTGGCCATGAGTTATTTTTTCTTTATTAAATTTGTAACCTTTTCACTACTACGACCACCAAAGTATGCTAGAACTACAGCCATCATAACTTTTTCAAAAGTGTCGTTCCATGTTGCACCTATATTAAAAGGTATTGATTCAACACTATCTAATATACCAGCAAAAGAAAAAACAACAATACACCATACTAATACTAGCGGGCGTACATTTTTACTAAGCCATGAATCAGAAGCGGCATCTGCCTGCCAACGATTTGTTATAGCTTCTATTTCTTTATTTTGTTGATCATACATTAATTGCTGAAGTTTTATTTTGTCTTCAGTACTAACATCAGATTTAGCTATAGCAGCAATAGCGTCCTTTGGTGAGGTAACGCCCTCAAGGACGCTACCTAACGTAGGATTTATCATTCCAGCCGCTCCAAGCAAAAGCTTACCAACGGTTGTTTCTTTAAATGCTTTTTTTGGCATTATTTCTTATATTTCATTTTAGCTGCAGACTTTTTCATACCCATTTTCATGGCTGATTTTTTCATCTTCATTGCAGATTTTTTCATTTTAGCTGGGGCGTTTTCTACCGCGGCTTTAAATTTAGGGTTTTTATCAAGCTTACCAGCAGCAGCCGCTTTCTTTAAACCAGCATTAAACTTCATAGCTGATTCTTTCTTCATCTTCATAGCTGATTCTTTTTTCATCTTCATAGCAGCACCTTTCTTCATCTTCATTGCAGCGTCTTTTTTCATTTTCATAGCTGAGCCTTTTTTAGCTTTTGGCTCTTCATAAGGAGATTTTTTTGTTGGTTTTTTATATTTTCCTTTCATCGCTAAAGCGCTATCATCTTTCTTCATTTTCATAGCTGAACCTTTCTTCATTTTAGCAGGAGCATCATCTTTTTTCTTACCTCTTATACCTCTTAAAAAGTTACCAACTCTAGTTCCACCTTCTTTTTTAATTCTATCAGCTCTCTTCTGTCTTCTTTCACCTCTATTAGCTTGTCTTTTAGCTTTGTTTTCTTCTCTAACTTGCTTTCTAGTATTCTTGACTACATTTTTCTTTGTAGGATCAGTTGTTTCTTCTTTTTTAGGATCCGTTTTTTCATTTGCAGGATCCGTTTTTTTATTATTAGGATCTGCTGTTTCATTTGCAGGATCAGTTTTCTTATTCTTAGCGGCTACATCTGCAGCTAACTGAGCTTTAGTTTTACCAGCTTTCTTAGCATCAGCAGTAGGATTAGTAGTGTTATACTTCTTAGTGTTATACTCTTTAGCAGCTTTTTCAAACTCTTCATAAGTTTTATACTTTTTCTTATCAGCATCAGCATAAGCATCTTTGTAAGATACAGCTTTACCAGCTTTTCTAGCTTCAGCATTTTTCTGTGATTGAGTTTTAAAAGTACCTGGTACCGCGGTTACCATGTTAAGTGGTGATTTAACACCAACGCCTTTAATCATAGGCTTTTTAGCAGATATACCATCAGGATTACCTACTCCAGCCGATTTTAATTTTTGATAAATGTTACTTGCTTTCATTTTTGTTTATATATATATATTTGTTATTTATTAAAACCGCTAAAACCTTTCATTTTAAAAGCGGACTTATTTTTGTTTTTATTCATTGCTGGTGCAGCATCATCTTTCTTTACTTCAACATACTTACCATTTACTAATTTGTATGTTTTAGCATCGTCTTTAGCTTCAACATCTGATGTAGTACTTACTTCTGGCCCAGCTTCTGTTCCAGGAGTTCCTCTTCTAGTCTTACCAACTGGTATGTCATATGTACCACTAACACCTTTAGCTACATATTTTAAATAATCAGCTTTGCTTTCAAAGTTTTCACCTGTTTCTGGGTTTACTATATTACCACCTTTTCTATCATACTTGTTACCAGCTCTTTTTAAGTTTCTGTCAACTTTCTTTCTACCACGATTTCTAACACCAGCACCATACTTAGCATCCATAGATTCATAATAACCCATGTTATATCTATCAGGTGTACCAGGAGTTCCAGGTTCTTGAGTTGTTGTGGTTTCTTCATCTGGAGTAAATGTAGAGTCGTATTTTACTTCGTTATCAAACTCGCTTTCTGGATCAAAATCTTCATCTTTCTTCCAACTACATAAAATACCATCTACAACAGTACCTTCAGGTTTTCTTTTATTTCCATCGTAGCATGCAGTAGCAAAGTTTTTAACACTTTCTTTCTTTTCTCCTTTTTTAGTAGTCTTAGTTTCTTTAATAGTACCATGCTTACCTTCAACATTACCTTTAAACTCGTTTGTAGTAGTTGTTTCAACGTGTAAAGGTGATGATTTCATTTTAAGAGCTGATCTACTAGCTCTCATTGTTATTGGTGCTGCTTTCATTTTTGTTGGGGGATCTGTTATTTCTGTATTATTCTTATTTGTAACATCTGTGTCACCGGTGTCACCTTTGTCGTGCATACCATCTTTTGACTTTGCAAAGTCATCATCGTATAGTTGTTTTTGTATTTTTCCAACGCCTTCTCCTATAGCCGCGTTTTTATCTGCTTCTATTCTAAGTTGATCGTTTAAAATACCAGCTCTTTGGCCTACTGTTCTAGCGCCTAGTCTAGTGCTTGCTCTAGCCCCTGAGTAAATAATTTTGTATGGTGAAGATTTCTTCATATCTTTAGTATTAGTGTTTCCTACAGTATTGTCGGTTGATCCGTTTATATGATCAGTTTTGTTATAAGCTTCTTTTTCCCATGGCAAGTTAGAGGATCCTTCGTTCATTTTTGCTCGGCTGTATTTTTTACCTTTCCAATAAACATTTTTATCGTCATAGTTTAGATCACCTCTTTTCATTTGATCCATATGCACCATCTCGTGTGCAATTGCTTCTTTTTCAAGAGGACTGTTTCTTTTTACGTCTTTATCTACGTATATAGTACCGTCGTTATTAGCCTCAGCAATAACACCATCCTCTAAGTCTTTCTTAATTACAGGTATTTTGCTGTTTTTTAATCTTTTTCTTCTACGATTTGCCATTTATCTATTTTTATCTTTAATCATATCGTCCATTGCTTTGTTGAATACCTTGTCAGTATATGATATATTTTTAAAAAATATATTACGTTCAGACGTAGGTAAATCTTCCTCTGCTAGCAGGATTCTATATATTCTTGTGATTAATTGGGAGCATTTAAATGATGTCTTAAAAATGCTGTATTTAATTGAAGTGCGGTTTCGGTGTCTCCATACTTCGATCCAACCGTCTCGTCGAAGCCGTTCCCAGCGATTTTTATCCCAGGACATAGTATAAACACCATCTATAAATTCTTTACGTGTAAATCTATTTTTACAGTCTAAGTATATTAATAATTCTAAGTCTGCGTCATTTAATTTATAAGTTTTACAGGCCCATTTTCTAACAAGCCTGTAATACTTAAACAAATTCATATCTCTTATATCTGACGCACTTAGCCTCATTCTACTAAAACTATGTCTTTAATAGTCATGACATAGTATTGTTTGTCTTTAAAAGTAATTTCATGACCAGCATGCTTGTCGTAATAAACAATATCATCAACTTTTAAAATCTCGTCTGGTGGACAAAGATCACCTTTGCTGATAATTTTTCCTTTTAAATATCTATTGTCACTATCTATACTATCAGATATTTCTAATCCACCTATTTTTTTAGGTGCTAGCTTGATATTTTCTACTATTATATATAAACTAACTGCTCGCATTTTCTACTCTTATATTATTAATTACACAATCTGCAGAAAATATAGTAGTTGCAACGCTAACTGCATTTTTTAGCGCTGTCTTTGTAACTAACACAGGATCTACAATACCAAAATTGATCATATCAACTTCTTTTCCTGTAATAACATCAATACCATAGCCTTTTTTATCTGGAACTACAGCATTTTCTATACCTGCGTTTTCTAATATAGTTCTAAAAGGTGCTAATATAGCTCTTGAAACTATTTTTTCACCTTCGTTTTGTTCATTCATGTCTAAAGCAGCGTTTAACAAAGCAATACCACCGCCAGGGACTATACCTTCTTTCAAAGCAGCCTTAGTAGCGTATATAGCGTCTTCAACTCTGTCTTTCTTTTCTTTTAATTCTACTTTAGAATTAGCTCCAACACGAATAATACCTACGGAACCACTTAACATAGCTAGTCTTTGCTCTAGTCTACGCTTTATAAAGTTGTTTTTTTCTTTTTTTATGCTTTTTTTGACAGATTCTACTCTTTCTGTAAGATTTTCACCAATATCGTTAGTAGTTAGCACTGTATTTTTATCATCAGTTACTAAAAATTTGGCTTCACCAAGCACATCTGGTTGAATTAAGTCTAAATCATCGCCTAATTCTTCACTTATTACCTTAGCACCTGTTAAAAAGGCTAAATCTTCTATAGTATCAAGCTTTGTTGGGCCAAAACCAGGTGGATTTATAATATTAACCTTGATATTACCCTTTACTTTGTTCATTAAAAGCGCAGATTTTACTTGCTGCGACACTTGAGCCACTATAAGTAGCGATCTATTCTTCTTTATAACATGTTCTAGTACACTTTGTATTTTTCTAATACTAGGTATTTCACCAGAAACTATCAAAATTAGCGGATTTTCAAGTTCACACTTGTTTTTATCAGTATTTGTAGCAAAATGAGGAGATGTTAAGCCGCTTTCTAGCTGTACACCCTCTACGATGTCTGTATAAGTCTCATCTGTTTCGCTTTCTTCCATCAAAACTACACCATCTTTACCTACTTTAGTGTAGGCATCAGCAATAATACCACCTAATTCAGTATCGTTGTTACAACTTATCGTTGAAACATACTTAAGATTAGAGTCAGATACTGTTTTGGCGTATTTAGAAAGATATTCAGCAACTTTATTAGATCCTGATACAACACCTTCTTTGATACTACGAACTGATTCATCGCTTTTTTGATTATTTAATTCTTTTAAAAGTGATTCAGCAAGGACGATAGCCGTTGTAGTACCGTCTCCTGCTTCTTTCACCGTGTTTTTAGCTGCTTCTTTTATTAGAGTTGCCCCTATATTTTCGACCGGGTCAAGTAAGACTACGCTTTCCGCAACGGTTACACCATCTTTTGTTATCACCGGTCTTCCTGTAGCGTCTTCATATATAACGCATTTACCTGAAGCACCCAATGTAGACTTTACTGCTTTGGCTAGTTTGTCTACACCACTCATTACTTTATTCTTAGCATCATCTCCAAAGTTTAGATGCTTAACCAATTGGCTTGGATTATTAAATTCCATTAAATTAAATTTTAGTTAAATAATTATTCAAATGTTTTTACAACTTTAGGTCCTTTTGTGAACTCTAACTTCTTGTTGTAGTGATCGATGCTTCCATCAATTGCAGCTTCAGCTGATTCAATTGTTTCTCTTCTGGTAACATCTACCCAGTTATCATCTAAATCTAGGTATTCGGTTTGATAAAAGCCATTAGGTAACTGAACTATTCTCCAGTTTTTCTTAGTGGCTAAATGTTTCCACCAAGAAATGGTTTCATCGGTAATTTGTGGTTGACTACTCCACGAACTAGTCTTGTAAAAAAACGTCATAATGTTTGGTTTTTTAGGTTAATAATTAAGGTTAATCTTCATACACTACCGTGTGGAAAATGAAACTGAACACAATTACAAGCATAGATATTAATAAATCCATTATACTTCACCTCTGCTATGAGTAGCTCTATTATAAGCTATCGATGTTCTTCTTACTGTTCCACTACGTGTATGATGCAAATCGGATCCTGGTTTTTGACCTATCCTTTGGTTCTCAGCTTTTCTAGCTCTACGTT
>Ga0163111_10002710_pt1 | contig 11314 bp, 11 predicted proteins | sample CRUFie1St18metaG_FD_109645 | JGI IMG/M metagenome (GOLD analysis project Ga0163111, IMG submission 109645) | Marine microbial communities from the Costa Rica Dome - CRUD Field 142mm St18 metaG | ecosystem: Environmental > Aquatic > Marine > Oceanic > Photic zone | place: Costa Rica: the Eastern... | reverse complement strand
ATCATCATTAAATGCACCAAACCCCTCATTACATCTATGACAAACATATCCCAAAAACTTTTCTGTTTTATGGTCATGATGTAATCTCCAATTTTTAAAAACTGTTTGACCATATCTACCTAAATACTCTAAAGTATAACCACAACTAGGACATTCCTCACTTCTAGATGGCACATTAGGATTTTCTTTTCTTAATTTTTTTATAATTTTAGCTGTTTTCTTTCTACACTCTTTACATGTTCTTTTTATTTCAGAATCACTCTTATTAGATTTATATTTCATTTGACTAAAATGTGATATCGGTTTTTCCTCTCCACACTTAATACAAACGATACCATCAACTGGTGATTCATCTTCCATAAACTCACATAAATTAGAAATCATTTTTCTAACCTCACATATGGTATACTTTCTTCATAATTAGTTTCATTATATAAATTTACACTATCACCAGCAATCTGTATTCCATTGACTTTATTAAATGCTTTATATGACATATTAAATGCAATACTTCTTCTCTCACCCTCACCTTGAAATGGATAAACTTGATGATACAAAGTATTAGGAAAAAGTAATAAACTTCCAACCTTTGGATTTACTACAAAAGAACCTGTAGTAAAAATGCTATCAGTATTACAAAAAGTAAATTCTATCTGACCATCTAAATTACTTTTACCAACTATGTTTCTAGGTTTCATAGGTGGCACTTTTAAATATAATACAGCACTTATTTGACAATTGGAATGATTGTGTTGTGGATTATATTCATTTTCATATTGTGATACTGACCAGATAGATTTCATTTGAGTTGTAATATTTACAGATTCATATAAATCTTTTTGACCAGCATTTAGGTAAGCTTGTGATACATAACTTTTACCTACTGTATGAAGAACATTCATAATATTTTTTTGTTCTAACATAGAGTGTGGTATTTCACTTTCAGATTTAATCTGACCAGCAAGTCTAGCACCCATGTCTTTTCTATCTTTAACCACATCAACTATTTCGTTAAATGATTTGATAACAGTTTCTGGTAACTCTACCATCATGACCAAAGGCCCAAATGGTTTTACTAATTTTACATTACTTATTTCCATTTCACCTCAACCATAATTTCTGTTAAACAAGCAAGTAAATTTATTTCTTGGTCAGCGACAAACGCTGATTGATATTGATACTTAGCCAAGATAAGAACTGCATGAGGTATTGTGCCACCATCAACATGGTTGTAAAGATTATCATAAATCCTACGATAAATACGCACAGGGTCATTGTCCAGATTGTGAACAATCCACTTTCTGACATTTGTAAATTCTTTTTCTTTGAGTGCAACCATAAGTTCATTGATATTTACCTCACTAATGTTTACAAGAATACCAGCATCTATTTCACCAGATGTAGAATATCTTTGTAGTTCATTTAAAGTTCTTCGCCAATCTGGAAAATATTTAGTCAATACTTCCATTACAACTCTAGGTTCGTATTTTATATTCTCTGTTTCCAGAATATTCTTCACACGACCAAAGAAGTCTTTGGCAAGTTTTGGTTTATCATCTTTTGCAATAATAAAATCAACGACACTACATCTTGAATGTAGTGGTTCTATTAGTCTGTTCTTATAATTACAAGTAAGAATGAAACCACAGTTCTTGTGAAATTCTTCCATGAACCCACGAAGGGCAGGTTGAGTAGATTGTGGATTTAAATAATCTGCTTCATCAAGTATAACATACTTACGACCACCCTCAAGTGATACAGTAGAGGCAAAGTTTTTAATTTTATTTCTGAGAACATCAATACCAGATTCTTCTGAACCATTTATTAGTAATGATGTTGCACCAATTTCATCAAGCATTGCCTTGGCAACAGTAGTCTTACCGACACCAGGCCCACCAGATAAAATTAGATTTGGTATATGTTTGTCTTCTACAAATTCTCTAAAAGTTTTCTTTAGGTTATCTGGTAAAATACAATCATTGATAGTGCTTGGGCGATGTTTCTCCACCCATAAAAAAGTTTCCATAATATAAAGTCCAATTTGTTATTCATAACTTGATTCTGGTTCAAGTGCAACCCAATACTCAACATCTTTGTTTGTAGATTTTAGATGACTGATATTCTTTGATGATATCTCTACATCATAGTTACCTTCCATCACTTTTAAATTTTCTACTTTATAGAAAAACTTAAAGTTACTACCTTCTGTTTTTGTATCAACATCTATAGAGAAAGTGTTTGCAGTATCATTCTTTTTATCTTTAACTGTTAGAAAGACATCAGTATCTTTTTTCTCTAAGACTAAATCTGGTGCTTGAATTACACCAGCAGCTCTTTTCAGTTTGTTTAAGTTCTCACCATTCAATGTAAACTCTACTTCCTTACTTGGCATAGTAATCGTTTTGTTTGGTGAAGTAACAACTGATGGGTCTGAATAAAAATATTTCAGAGAGTTCTTTGGACTGTTTTCTTCTTTGATAGTTACAAATCCATCATTGAATTCTAGAATAGGACTTGTAAATAAAGATATAGAAGCAAGAAATTCATTCAAGTCATAGATTGCAACTTCTTTATCAAATGATTCTTCTACATCTGCTTTTGCAACTATATTTTTCATAGCAGACATTGTTGTCAATGTGCTACCTTCCTTGATAACAAGGTTTTGATTTATAGTCGCAAAGTTTTTTAACACTTCAATAGTGTGTTCACTTAGTTTCATAATATACTCCTTACGATTTTATTTCTTTTGTTAATGTTGGTGATTTAAATTGTGAGATAGTTTCTTTACTATCTGTAATATTAAAGTTAGCAGACATTGTTCTTCGTTCACCATCACCAAAAAATGGCATGACACAATGTTGTAACCAATTAGGAAATATTATACAAAATCCTTTTTTAGGTTTTATATATTCCTGTGCATCTAACTTTAATCTATAAACATCATTGATTGTGTTCGTTGATGTTATTAAACCTGTAAATCCATCAATACCACCAGCTGCATTGTGTAATGTAGGAAAGCCTGGTTTATCTTCAATACACTTTGGTACTTTTAAATACATTATCATAGATAGTCCTGCTGGTGTTTGGCAACCATGTGCATGTAAAGGATTATAATCTCCAGCATAACTATGTACAGTCCATGCTTCAAATGCTGATGCAACACTATCACGACTATATCCAAGTTTATCTTTTAATAAACTAGTCGCACAATTATCTACGACAGTCTTAAAATCTTTTCCCATTTTACTATCTAAAGGAAAAGTCCATTGAGCAGATTTTTCGTTCTGATTAATTTGTCCAACTAACTGACTTTCATGTGATACATTACTTGGTATAATTACATTATCAATATGGTAATTTATATCATCTACAAATTCATCTGGAAACTGTATTGCCAATAATTTATAAGCAGGAATAGTTTTTATCTGTGCTTTAGTGTCAAAAGTTTTTGGTTCTTGTTTAACTTGTTGACTACCTAAAGAACTTGAAAGGTCTTTCAAGCTCATGCTCTGTCCTTTCTGTAATGGTCGCCTGTTAATCTGTCTTTTAATGTGATATTAATATTCGCAGAGAATGTTCTTCTTTCATCATCTTTTACATCACTAAAGAATGGCATAACACCATGTCTTAGATAACTAGGGAACATAATTAATGTACCAACTTCTGGTTTTATATATTCCTCTGTAATAGGTCGTAACATATTTATATCTCTCATTCCATTTACACCCCATTGTAAATATGTAAATCCATCTACATTACCAGATGATTCATTTAGTCCACCAAATTCTTCTGATGGGTTTCCTAGTTTTGCAATACATCTAGGAACTTTTAAATAATAAATTAAAGATACACCCATTGGTGTTCTAGTGCCATGGTCGTGTACAGGATTGTAATCACCATTGTAACTATGTACAGTCCACATACTTTCCATTGAGGTTTCACACTCAATACCAATTGACCTATCAACAAATTCTTTAGCAAGTCTTTGTAACACACCACTAAACATTTCACCAACTTCATCACCTTCGTGTGGGAAAGTTAATTGTGCTGACCTTTCGTTTTGACTAATCTGTCCAACTAAACCTTTTGAATGGTCAACATTGTTTGGTATGATTACACTATCAATGTGTTCGTTTATTTCTGTGGTAACTTCAGCAGGAAACTGACAACGCATCATATTGACTGCAACTTTTGGTCGCATTGCAATTTGAATTCCGCCAGGATTTTCTGGTAGTTTTTCACCTGTGTCTGTTTGTTGTTTGTTTGAAACTTCATTTTGAGCATTTATCATATCTGCTCTTTTCACTTGTTTTACATCATCACTCATAATATTCTCACTTTGTTTTTTTTGTAGTTCGTTTGCTTCTTCTAAAGCTTGATTATAATCCTCAATAGTGAAAGGTTTACCTTCACCCAACTCACTTGGTCTAATGACTTCGGTTTTGCCTGTTTCAGAATTAAATCTATCAATACCACCGACACCGATATCTACATCACCATCAATCTTTATATCATCACTCATAATATATTCTCCAAATTTATTGAGTATTATATATGAAAGGAACAGGTATTGTCAACCTGTTCCTAACACTTTTTTAAAAAATTATTTTACTTTAATAGTTCTTGGTTTTTTGTGTTCTGGCACAATCTGTTCCAATTCTATTTCAAGTAAACCATTTTTTAGTTTCGCATCTTTGATTTCAATATCATCTGCAAGTGTGAACTTTCTAGTGAATGCTCTTTTTGCAATTCCTTTATGAACTAAACCCTCGTTTGGGTCTTTATCAGTCAATAAATCTGCCGATTTAATCACTAGAACGCCATCAGTTAAGACAACTTCTATTTCGTCTTTACTGAATCCTGCTAATGCGATTTCAATTACATGTCTGAAATCATCTGTCTTTCTGATATTGTATGGTGGGAATCCACCTGTTTCGTAGGTTGTTCCATAATCTACTAGTCTATCAAAGACCCTATCAAATCCAACTGAAAAAGGTGTAATTTGATTTATATCAAAATGTGTTAGTTTAACCATATTAAGCCTCCTTAATTAAGCAAAGTTTAAATTATTGTGAACCCATTAGGCATTCACACCATTATTTATACAAACAAAACTATAGTTTGTAAAAAAAAGTGTACCAGATTTCTCTGGCACACTCTGAGGTATCAAACATGAAGTTTGAATTCCTTAATAGTTTACAGGATTCTCAATTATATCTTCGTCATCTTCATAGTCATTATCACTAGATAGATTCTGAATATCTTCACCAGCATCTATCTTAGTGTATAAGTCTATGAATGAATCCTTAGTATCATCATCAAATCTTGATACACACAACTCAATTGATTTCATTTTGTCTTTGAAGATTGAGTGTGCCTTAACAATGTGGTCAAGTCTTCTAGTAGAAATGATTTCATCAACTCCACCATCATAGAATGTTTTTCTAATAACTTCTGCCCAAACTGTTAAGTTTTCTGCAAACTTTTCGTCCATGTTACCATACTTAGTCATACTACCGAGAATAATTTTTAACTCAACTTTTGAACTAGGGTATGGTTGTTCAATTGTAACAGCGAATCTTTCTAAGAACGCCTCGTTAAGAATGTTAGTACCAACAAATCTACCATCATCAGAACCTTTTCCTTTTGTGTTTGCAGTTGCAATCACATTGAAACCTGGCTTTGGTGTAACCCACTTGTTAATCTTTTTGAGGAAAACACCTTTACCCTCTAGAACAGGTTGTAATGCAAGTAACTTGTTAGAACCTAAATCACATTCATCTAACAATAAAGTACAACCTCTTTCCATCGCCTGAATAACAGGGCCTGGCACAAACTTAGTTTCACCATTAATCAATCTGAAACCACCTAGCAAATCATCTTCATCTGTTTCAATGGTGATGTTTACTCTAATCAATTCTCTTTTTAATTGAGAATGTAATTCTTCAACCATTAATGTTTTACCATTTCCAGATAAACCTGTAATAAAAACAGGATAGAACATTTTAGATTGAATAACTTTTTTAATTGTAGCACAATGACCCCAAGGCACAAATCCCTCAAAATGACTAGGAATTAAATTTTGTGTTTCAGTATTTGTTACAAGATTAACAACTGCTTCTTTTGGTTCGTCATTCGCAACTACAGTTTTTGTAACTACAGTTTTTTTAGTCTTAGCGACTTTAGTAGTTTTTTCAGAACCACTATTTGGTAATTGATATTTACCATAACCAACTTTTTCAAAACCACTTTGACCTAAAAATCTTGTCATTGCACCTGCTGAATTTACAGGTTCTAACATACCTTTAGAATCTAAGCAATTTATGATATCTTTTCTGGTAAGAATGGCATCTTTACCAAACTCCTCAGAAAGAATCTTAATTAACTCATTTTTCGTTTCCATATTGATACCTCACATATCTCATAATTAATATAAACAGTATAACAGCCTCAAACATCTTTTGTCAACTATTATTTTATAAATAGGAATGATTCTCATTAAGCAATCATTCCTATGAATTTATTGAGTAATGGTCTTTGATTTTTTCTTCCAGAACTCATTTTTCCAAATGCTTTTTTCAATTCACTTTTCTTTGCACCAACTTGAACATCTGATAAATCTTCTGTAGATGTGTCAAGTTTTTGACCACCTGGCAGAACATACATCTCAGTCCAAGCTTGGTCAGTAATAACTGCAACATTTTTTGTTCTCAATTCTTTTTGTATTGCTTTAAGTTTTTCTGTATCGTTCCAACTAATATCAAAGATTGCTTCTATATCTGACTTTGATATATTTCCTTTTCTATTTTTACCAGCAATAAAGAAGTTTACTACATTCATGCCTGGCACTCTATTCTTTAAAAATTCTAACAGTACAGGTGTTTGATTTGAATATTCAAATTTAGTATCTCTAGCATAATCATTATTTTTGTAAGTACCTTTCCAAACTTTTTTAGTAACAGGGTCAGTAAGTATTGTATTTACATCATCTCTGTAACTAAAATCTTCATAGAACGATTCTACACCAATTCCTTCTTCAATGAAATCACCATATCTATCTGTATGTTCACCTTTATAAACATATTTTCTATCTAAAGAGTTACTGTATCCATCAGTCAAGAATACTGTATGAACTTTTTGTAGTCCATTATCTTTTTTAAACTTAGGTACTAAATCCATAGCAACAACTATTGATTGATTTAGTGGTGTACTATACAATGTAAAATTATCTGCAACAGGAATTTCTTGACCCATTTTATCTCTGTCTTCCCATCTAATTCTTTTGTAACCATATGCTTGGTCATAGTAAGATGCCATTCTCCAAAGATTATTTAATGAATCCATCATATCTTTTTTATTTGCCCTACTTGATACTAAGTTTAATAATGTTAAATCATTTACTACGATATCATTATGTTTTCTTTTTTGCATATGTAGATTTTTGTTAGTATCGTCCCTTCTACCATATCCATTTGTAAATCCATAAACCTCAAAAGGAATTTTAACTCTTTCACAAAACCAAATTAAATTCATAGTTTGTTTGATTGTATTGTAAAAGTTATCCATCATAGAACCACTCCAATCTACAAACATAACTAAACCATGATTTGTAGCACTAGGTTCAACATTCATTTTTAGGAATATGTCTTCATTGTAAGCATAACTATGTAGTTTATCCATATTCAAACTACCTGTTTTAGCTACTGTACTTCTTTTATATAAGTCAGCAGACTTTTTCATTTCAAATTCTTTTACCATATATGATATAGTTGGATTCTGTTCTTTCTTAAATTTAAGTAAATCTTTTTCAACCCAATCTAACCATGTAACATAGTGTTTACCAAATTTTCTTTTATCATTATAGTGTGTATTTAATTCAGCATTAATATCTTTGTAATCCACGATAGCATTTTTTAAATTAATTTTTGGAATATTAAGATAATTAATTTTAGTAGCATTCTTGTCTACTGCCTCAAATTGTTTTTTCTGATAGTTACTATCAGTTGTTGCCTCAATACCTTTTTCTTCATCATCACCTTCAACACCTTTAGTGAAAGCTTTTTGTTCTGTTTCTATTTCTGGTTTTTTTGCTTCTTCTGATTTTTCAGATGATGTACTATTACTTGATATATCATCTTCTTCTTTTGTTTTTTCCTCAGCATCAACACCTTTAGATTTTTCCTCTGAATTATTTTCTTCGTCATCATCATCTTTTTTATCATCTGTAACAATGTCAACTTTTACTTTAAATTCTTCTGGGGTTTCTGTTTCTTTATCTGAGTTTTTCATAAACTCTTGTAACTCAACAGCAAGATTAACAACATCTTCTGGTGTTTTTGTTTTGTTAGCTTTTTCAACCCACTCTAATTCGTCATCATCAAAAGGAACATTCGGCACATTTTTGTAATGCATATTAATTCTATCTATTAAATTAAGTTTAGATATATCTTTACCTTTAGTACCAAAGAAATCTTTTGAGATTAATTCATCATATCCTTTTTTAAATGTTTTAACTGACCCAAGATATTTGTCTTGTATCATTTTTTCAATTCTTACATCTTCTAAAACATTTATAAAAGAATGTTCAACACCTTTATCTTTACCATTTTTCATTAAGTCTATAGGTGTATATAAAGCATGACCCACTTCATGAAGCGACATCATGTCCATAACATTTTCTGATTTGTCTTTCCATATTGGTAAAGTAACTTCTCTTGTTTCAAGATTGAAACTAGCGGTAGGAACACTTTGATAAGATACAGTAACATCTTCTTCTGCCAATAACTTGACTAAAGTAGATTTATCTTTCAAACTTTCTAATTTAATATTTTTTGAATATCTTCTCATAATCCCTCTCATTTGATTATGTACCTATTATACAGGCCCCATACAAGAAATGTCAAGTGTATAAACTATTGATTTAATTAAGAAAAGTAAATTAATTTGGATTGTTTTTCAGTCTTTTGACTGTTTTATTGAATTTTTTCATTGCTCTTTCTATTTTTAACCTAGAAACTTTATGAGTAAAATCAGTACCTTCCATGTGGTCATATTCATGTTGAAAGATTCTAGATGTCAATCCTTGAAATTCTCTTTCGTGTTTCTCACCTTTTTCATCTTCAAACTCAACCTTGATTGCAATTGGTCTTTTTACTTTCAACCATATGCCTGGATATGTTAAGCAACCTTCGTCCATTAATATTTGTTCTTTAGATAACTCTAATATTTTTGGATTGAAACAAGTAAGTATCTTTCTGGTGTTAACATCTTCATACATAATAAAAACTCTTTCTGGAATACCTATTTGATTTGCAGATAAACCAACACCTTGATAGTGTTCCATAGAATCTATTAAATCTTGTTTTACTTTTTCTCTATCACAATCTTCACTTAGTTCCATAGTTGTTCGTAATAGTAAATTGTTTGGTTCTAATAGTTTAGATATTTCACTCATAATTTTTCTCTTGTTTACGCCACTCTTTTCTCATGATTTGATATGTTTCATCACTTGTAACTTTATCTCTTATCTTTTTAAATATGGTTGCAGATATAGCTTTATCACAAGTGAGTGCATCTTTCTCTTGTGGTTTTACATTCCCATATTTATCATACTTCTTGCCATCTCTATGATTGGCATATCTCCTTGCTCTTGTAAATCCCATTTCTAAAAACTTACGACACATATCCATACCCACAAAGTCTTTTTCTTTTTTATAATTTAAATACATGTGATATATTTGTCTTGACGATTTCTCTGCAATGTTAGGTGTCTTAAATTTCCAATGTGTACAGATGTCATCTGTATATGGTCTAACTAATAATACACCTTGTTCGCCACGACCAATACGATATCTTGTGTCGTTTGGTTCAAACTCTAAATTTTTATAATCTAAATTGTAATCAAATTCTATCATGCAGACTTATATTTAAATATGTATTTTGACCATAAGTAACTTCTTAAAATACCTATGACTGTAAATATTAATGCTAAGTGTATCATTTCAGATACATCAATGTATATATCAAAGAAAGGAAAGACAATGTATTGTATAAGAATGGATAATAAAAATCCACTTCCAATGTCTAATGTTCTATGTATTAAATGTTTTATGTTTGTCATACTACCACCATTTTACTAAAGTTTTTATTCTTCTCAAATTTAAGTGTGTGTTTAAATTTATCAACTAACACATCTTGTTTATGACTGATTACAAATACATTCTCACCTTCAAGTGTATTCAGTATTTTGAGAAACTCATCTGTTCCAGCACTATCTAACGAACTATCAAATATTTCATCTAGTATTAATAGATTAGTGTTGGTACTATTTTTCATTTTAGCAATCGCTCTCCATGTAAAGAGTAATGCTAAATCTATTCTCATTTTTTCACCCTCACTAAATGAGGCATAATTAAAGTTATCACGAAATCTTGACTTGATTGTTTCGTCAAAGTTTTCATCTAAACTAAAGTTTACATAGAACTCCATAGATGCCAGATACTTATTAATCAACTGATTCATGATAGGTAAATACTGTTTAATAATTTTAGTCTTAATACCTGTATCTTGTAACATAGCTTTAGATGCTTCTTTGTAAACCTTTTCTTCTTTCAAATCTTTTCTATTCTTTTCTATACCATCAAATTCTTCTTGAAGTTTTTTTAGTTTTTCTTCATCTGAATTATCAATCGTGCTTTTCTCTAATTCTGTTATTTCTTCTGATAACTTTACTTGATACTTTTCTAACTCTTGTATAGATGTATTTAAACTTGCTATCTGTATTGAGTTATCTTGTATCTCATTTGTAACTTTAGATATTTCATTTAATCTACTTTGTGTCTTGTTTAGTTCTTCTTCCATTTTAGTAAGACCATCTACAATCTCTTTCTTTTCTGTTTCTTTAGTAGATATCATTTGTGATTTAAACTCTGTATCAATATGTTGTTCACAAGCAGGACAGTCTTCATTCTCTGATAGAAACTTAATCATTCTATCTTTTTCTTTTTGTTTCTCTGTAAGTGTAGAACGCAAGTCTTTTAGTTTTACATCTTTTGATTCTATATTAATCTGGTCTTCAACTGAGGAAAATAATTCTTTTTGTTTTTGTTCTAGTAATTTTTTATTATTTACTTTCTTATCTAATTCTATTGAGTTGCTTTCATAGTTACCTTGTTTTTCTTTAATAATAAGGTCTGCATTGTTTTTAATATTCTCAATGTGTGTAGATTGCATAGTTATTTTTTCACTACATAACTTATGGTTGTATTCTACCTCTTGTAACTCAGTAACTAAATCTTTTAGTCTTTGTTTGAGT
>Ga0163111_10002709_pt1 | contig 11314 bp, 9 predicted proteins | sample CRUFie1St18metaG_FD_109645 | JGI IMG/M metagenome (GOLD analysis project Ga0163111, IMG submission 109645) | Marine microbial communities from the Costa Rica Dome - CRUD Field 142mm St18 metaG | ecosystem: Environmental > Aquatic > Marine > Oceanic > Photic zone | place: Costa Rica: the Eastern... | reverse complement strand
CCCTCCGTGGTGGAAAATTTTCCAAGGTGCGCTCTGCATGATTGCGCCAAATGGTCTAGGATTGTAACAATTCCTTCAAAAATCATCATCTATACGCCATAACATGGTCAGCCTGATTCTAATTTCTGGAGGCGACATCGCTTCAACCAATCAAGCCGATGAATTGCTAAAACTATGCGAATGGCAAGAACTGGGATCTATTGAGGGAATGAAGGCTTATTCTTACATGCATGCTCGAATGTGGTGGGTAGAAGATGGTTGCTTGTGGGAAGATGATCTCGATAAAAGGTGGCATAAAGCCACAGGAGAAGTCCCTAGTGAGGTAATATTCCCTTCACGTCATTCTGCAGCTAGCGGTAATGCTTCACTAACATTGCACCCAATTGGTACAATGCAAGTTCCTCATAGTGAAGTTCCAGAATATGGTGGTAGAGCAGCGGACTGCCCTCCGCCAAATCCGAGGATTGCAGCATGGTGGCGTGAACTCAATCGGGTTGCAAAAAACTTTGATGATTTTGATTTGTCTTTGGAAACTACCCATCATGGGCCATGGATTGAAACTCCGTCCTTGTTCATTGAAATTGGTTCAACATCTGAAACCTGGGGCCATATTGGGGCTGCAAAATTACTCGCTGGAATTATACACCGAGGTCTAGGACTTGATGGTGGAACAGGTTTAGGAAACTGGAATGGAAAAGGCCAGGTGGTAGTAACCCTGGGTGGCGGACATTATGCACCTAGAGGCAATCTTTTGGCATCACATGATGATGTTTGGATTGGTCATATGTTGGCGACTTATGCTCTACCGTTTTCTAAGGATGCAGATGAAAATGTAACCGGTATGTGGGAAAATAGCATTCGTAAAGCAATATCATCTACTAAACTCGCATTCCCTGGCGGAGATGTAGTTTGTAGCATGGACAAAAAGGCATTCAAGGGTTGGCAGCGCCAAGCGATTAGGGATTTGTTAGAGGAATTAGAAGTCCCATTGCTTAAGCGAGCAGAAATCATCGGATGAAAACGGTCAAGAATCTCCTTCTCTAGCATTGAGCATGGTCGGGTGGTTCTCACGTATGGTGGTCGCCATGACCATCAGAATGCCACGCTGGTTTGTAGGATGGGTCAGCCGTAGATATGTAGCAGGACCTAAGCTAGATGATGCTGTCAAAGTGATGCGCCGTTTGTCAAAAGAAGGTGCATGTTTCACGATTGATGTACTCGGTGAAGAGATTAATTCGATGGAAGAAGCAACATTTTTCCTTGAAGAGTATAAGCGAGTAGTTTCTGCAATTATTGACAACGATTTTGATTCAAACTTGTCCATTAAACCCACGGCATTTGGGTTGCTTTTGGATAGGGAAAAGGGAATGGAAAATATCGAAACACTCGTCCGAATGGCACATGGGCATGATATGTTTGTTAGATTAGACATGGAAGATCACAGAGTTACTGACGACACAATTCAAGTCATGCTAGAAATGCATGAAAAGGGCTTGACAAATGTTGGAGTTGTCCTCCAAGGTCGACTGTTTAGAACACTAGATGATATCCAAAGTATTGCAGAAAAATTAGGGCCCAATGCGGACTATCGAATTTGCAAGGGAATCTATCTGGAACCTTCAGAAATTTCTCATACAGAGCGCCAACCAATCATTGATGCCACCAATCAGTGTATCGATGCTATGCTAGATTCAGGAGCTTATGTTGGCGTTGCCAGTCATGACCATCCAGTAATTAATCACACACTTTCTGCCTTGGAAAAGAGAGGTATGGGTCCTGAGTTAGAGGATTCACGCGAGAACGCAGGACCTAATAGAAAACAGAAAGGCCCTGGATATGAATTCCAAATGCTTCTCGGAGTGAGAGGTCCACTTCGAAGAAAATTGTGCGCAAAGGGTCACAGAACTAGAGTATATATCCCGTATGGAGAAAAGTGGTATGAGTATTCAATTCGAAGATTGAAGGAGAACCCTACTATTGGTACCCAGGTTGCTAAAGCGTTCTTGATGCCATGGACAAATCGACCATAATCAATTTCGCTTCTTTTTCTGACGGCGACCTTGTCTCTGTTGCTTTGGTTTTCCAGATTTTTCGGCATCCGGAACTTCTGGGTTTGGATTGTGACCCAAACGCCCTTCTTTCCATGCTTGTCGACGCTCACGAGGAGTTTTAGGAATATTCTCTTCTACTCGTGGAGGTTCGTGCAAGTAAATTCTCTTGATATCGTGGGCTGGAACTCTTCCAGTCATTGTTCTTCCAGCTCCTGTGTGTATGGCTCTGATCTTCCATTTTGAGCCATCGTGCTCCATTATTGAACCTGCCTTGAACGTTTTTTCCCTTTCGACGAAGATAGAGTCGCTGTCAGAAAATTCACCTCGGGTAAGTGTTAGTCTTACCATTACTACATCGGAACGAACTGCGTTTGCTCTTCCGATTTTTGACGCCACTAATTTTCTTCGAGAATTACCTGTTTTAGTTTCAACACGATTAATTTCCCAGCTGGCATCATCGTGCTCGAATATGTCTCCGACATGTAATTCCTCATCATCGTCAATTTCGATTTCAGCGACTCTCGAATGAGCGCCTTCACTCAAAATGAAAGGTATTACTATTGGGCGTGGTGGGCGGATTTGAAGTGTATGCACGTGGCCACATTCTTGGCATTTTAGCAAGTAATCTGTGCCTTCTCCTGCCTTCTTTTCCTTGAGAATATCTTGTTCACAAAATTCGCCACAACCAGGGCAATCTGTGACATTTTCGACAAATTCTTCTTCGACGTATTCGTCATCCATGTCCTATCCTCCATTTATGACGGCCATGCCAGTCACCTTTGAGTCTGTCGGCAAATGCGAAGCCTTGTGAAGTGGTGTCTAGAGCGGCACACATGCGCGAGGAACTACTTGCAGCAATTCTGGCTGCGGACAAGGATCTTTCTCGTGATGAGCCAGAGGTCGCAGCAAATATCGGCCAACAACTAGAACACATGGGTTTGACAACATGGTCAATTTCTGTTCGTCGCAGAATTAGAGATGCGGTTGCTAGAATTTCTCCAAAAAACATCATTCAGACAGGGGCAGGAATTGGCCACCTTTCTGCGTGGATTCTTGATCATTATGAAGGTAAAGATGGATTGGAAAACTTCCAAATTATCGAGGAAGGTAACAGGTTTGCAGTAATTCTAACACGTCTATGTCAAAGGTATTCTTCAGTTCCAACTAGTATCAAAGTAGGAACTCCTAGTTTACTTACTAGTGAATTGAAGGCATGGAACATCGCCAAAACAGGAGATCCTCCAATGCAGGAGTCTGCTGATGCGATAATAATTGATGCAACTATGGAAAAATTGGCAGATGATATAACCGCCATGCTACCTTTACTAACCAAAAATGGAGTTTTATTCACAATCGAGCCAACGCCACCAGTTGGCGATAGGGGTGATGATGATGCAGAGGTTGTTGGCTTCAACAAATGGATGGATTTGATTCGAAACACTAACGATTCATACCACATAGCATTCGCACCACTATTTGGTGGAACAATTGTGGCATGGTTGCCTAAGAACTAGGTGCTGCAGCCTCGATTAAAGCATCAATTTGCAGCATGCCATATCCGTAATGATCATCGTGATTGTTCTGGCCGCTGCGCTTCTTTGAAGAATCCGCAATCCACTGTTTTAGATTGTCTAGCATGTCCGTGCCACCGTCCTTTAACTCAGGATGTGCTTCAAACATCAGTGCTACTGCTCCAGTAACATATACTGTAGCACCGCTAGTCCCAGAGGAAAGACCCCAACTGTCACCCCGAATGATTACTGGGACTTTGTGCCCCGGAGCAACCACTTCTGGCTTTTCATCAGGACTGTTTCGAGGAAGCATAGGAGGCCAGATCCTACCGTTATTGTCTCCGATGGATGAGCCATCCCAGAGATTTCCATCTACATCAACAGCTCCTACACAAATCACAGTATCTACGATGCCAGGAGATGCCACATCACCATCATCATCCTGACCGTCGTTACCAGCGGCTGCAATTACTACTATTCCCGCATCATACGCATTCTCTACAGCTTCTTCCACAGCATCTCCGAGGATTATGGAGAACCCAGAGGCATTGCCTCCTAATGATAAGGATATGATATTAACATTCTTTGATACACACCAATCAATCGCTTGGGCAACTGTAGAATCATCACCTTCTCCGCTACCAGATAGGGCCTTAGCAACATACAAGTTTACGTCTATTGCCAGACCAGTAAGTGCACCATCTGCGACCAATATTCCTGCCATCATCGTCCCGTGGCCATTATCATCATATGGTTTTGACTTGCTTCCAATAAAGTCCGACCATTCGGCTAGGTTAAGATTTGACAAATCAGTATGTGTCATGTCAATACCAGAGTCTACCATGCAAACATCGACATCCTCTCCCGTTAGGTAGTCAACCGTGTCATAGTGAATGAGTTTGTCGTATTTTTCTTCCTTTTCTAGAACCATGGCCTCAGGTCCTGTCAGACTGATTTCTCCAGTGAATATCAAGTAGGCAAAAACCCCTGCAGCCAAGACAATTACAGCTGTCGCAAAAATTGTTATCTGTTTGATGAAATCCAAGTCACTTTCCAACTCACCATCAGGGATATCCGGAGTTGGTTGCATGTGATCACCCAAGTGCTTCAACGGCTTCAACTAATGTTTCTGCGAACAACTTGACTTCATCTTCTGTATTGTATAAGTAAGCACTGGCACGTAGCGACCCTCTGTCTATACCCTTTGCATTGAACCAAGAATGAACACAGTGCATTCCACTGCGTACCATTACTCCTGCTGCTTCATCTAACAGAATTGCTATATCGTGCGCATCAATATTGTCGAAAAGGATGGAGCAAATCCCACCACGTTGCGAGGGATCTTCTGGGCCAATAATTTGTAACCCATTCACATCTTTCACGATTGATGTCATGATTCGGTTTAGTGAAACTTCGTGCTCATGAACAGCATCTAAATCGATGTTTGAAATGTAATCGATTGCTGCACTTGTACCTAGAATTCCTGCATAATTTCCTAATCCGCCTTCGAATCTAGCAGGTGGCTTAGACCACGTTAATGAATCGTAGTGCGAAGTCTCAACAGTACTTCCACCTGATTGAATAGAACGCATACCTTCGAGTAGATCCATTCTACCCCAAAGTCCACCCATTCCGGATGGACCCATCATTTTGTGGATTGAAAACGCCATAAAATCGATTCCCAAATCTTGGACATCCACCTTCATGTGAGGTGTTGATTGGGCACCATCAATGCATACCAGGGCCCCTAAATCCTTGGCTATCTTGGCCGCCTCTTTTACAGGAGTTGCAATACCATCGAGATTTCCTACATGGGATAGTGAAACCATTTTCAAATTTCTTCCAGCTTCTGCACAGGCATTTTCAAAATTTTCTAGGCAAAATGTGTTGTCATCATTAGATTTGACAACCCTATGGTCTATACCTTGTTCTTCTTCTAGTTGTAGCCAAGGCACGAGGTTAGAATTATGCTCCCTGTCAGTAGTTAGAACAACATCACCCTTGTTCCATGAGAGACCTTTAGCAACTTGATTGAGCGAATGTGTAGCGTTCTTAGTGAATATGATTTCATTCGATTCATTGGCATTGAACAGTTCAGATATCTTCTTTCTGCAGTTCATCATTTTTCGTGAAACAGTTGTTGCATACCGGTGAACTGAGCGCCCTCCACATCCAGGTGAATCTTCATAATATGAGCGAATTGCTTCAATCACCGAGTTTGGCCGCAGAGTCATACAAGCGTTGTCAAGGTATACTGGCGGATTATCTCCATTTAGTGTCGGGAAATCCTGTCTGTTTCTAGAAAACATCACCATGCCTCCTTGTCTGGAATGAAATCAACTACTGGGCTGTTAATTCCACAGTTTGTACATGTATATCTGGTAGGATATTTTTCATTACATCCCTCACATGTTTCACTAGCAACACCTCTGCTGTTGCAATTAGGACTAGCACAGTCAACGATTGTTTCTCCATTTTCATTTTGGCTAACTGGTGCGTTTGCTTCACAAGATGGGCATTCGCCTTCTGCTGCAAGAATCACGCCTTCAATCAGTAGGTCTGCATCTGCTGCTGCAGCTGCCTTAGTGCGTACTTTTGCACCTTCACCTAGCATTCGTTGAGGAAACCAAAGCATGTGCATCAACAAGTAAATGAGTACGACCCCGGAGATTAAGTGAACTGCATACACTGCATAGTTCGTAACATCTCTCTCAGCGATGAAATGAGCTCCTGACCATCCGTTTATTATCATAGTTAGAACCCAAATTACTACCATAATTGTCCAAGCAAAAAGACTGTGTTCAGCCATTGCTTCTTCCATTACTCTGACGTCGGTATGGACGTGGTTTTCTTGAACATGGAAATCGCGGGTTTCAGTTACAGCTTTCCAGAAGAAGTATGTGAAGAAACACCCTACTGCAGTAAGCATTACTCCTCCCAATGCGTCTCCTGGACTGGCTCCGATTGGGAAGTTTGGAGAGTTGACATGGAGTACTACTTGGGCGAGGAAAAGCGATGACCAAATGATGATTACATTGATTATGTGTCCTCGCATTACAGGGAAGTTAACTGAAATTTGAACGAAAAACCATAGCCAAAGTATTCCTGAAATTACTAGTTGGAAGAAAGCGAATCCGCCAATCTCTGCTAAACCGTCTATACCTGTGACTTTGGGGTCACCTCCTGTAAACAAGTCTGCTGAGATGGAGCCAAGAAGGAATGCAAAAACTCCCGTTAGCATTGTCATTATGTGTGGCTGACCCCACTCGTGGCGCAATAACCTGAATTGAAATTTCCATTCATGGCGAATCTGGTCAACAGTGGAAAGCACAGGATGAAGGTCTGCGAACTTCTTATCGAGCACTATATCTCCTAATCTAAAGGACATCTCTCCATGCCCATCGGCAGAGATTTCTGTTGGGATAATCTCCTCCGCCATGGTTGTTGGGGGGCGCTCTCCCTTTGAGTCATTTCGGTTGTTTGCACCTCCGTAGGAGGTGTAGATTATTATTTCAGAACAGATTCAAAAAATGATTACGAAAGTTGTTTAATTCTTGAAGGTCCAACCCATTCATCCCAACTCGAATCAAATCCTTCGTAAGTTATGAAAAATGAACTTGGTTCAACTTTCAATACACTAGCATCCCACCATGTTCCATTCCATTCAACTTTTACTCGCTGACCGATTGAAAAAGGGTTGTTGAATGGGTGATCATCTGGTCTAATTTTCCAACCGGTTGGGCCAACAACATAAATCGTATTTTTTGTTTCTATTTTCGCTGTCGCTCTCTCATCAAATGAAATGGAAATTATTGAACTGGAATTAACATTTCCTTCACCTAATTTCGGATGGGAGTATGCATATCCATTAACTACTCCATCTGCGAGGAATGCGTCCTTGATTACTACTTCTGGTTTCAATATGTTTTGATTCTCCAATGAATCTGAAGCAATCATGTATTTTGCTAGAGATCTGTAATCAATTTCTGAATCCAATTCTATCCCTAGTTCTGTAAATTCTTGAATCACATCCTCCACTGGAATCGGCTCATCTCCGATTTCAGTCAAAATTCGGAAATATTCTCGGGCAGGAATTGTTCCTGTTCCATTGGTGTCAAAGACTTGGAAGGCTTCAATCAATTCACGTTCTGCTTCGGAATCATGCTCAATATATTCCTGAACTTCATCTGATGACTCATTCAAAGGTTCAATTCTTCCCCATTCTACAAAATCTTCTACATCGCCGTCGTCAAAATGAATTAAGAAGGTGTGATTTTCATTTTCTTTAGTTATTCTGCCGGGATAATAGTGCCCATAGTTTTTCCAATTAACAAAAACTCTGTCTCCGACATTGAACGGTAATCCAGCAGGCCGGATTGTCCCAGGGGATGAACCGATAACTACTGCATGCTTAACTTCAATCTGATTCGTTTTTGGGACTTCAATCTTGTAGGTTCCGTCTTCATTAATAGCAACAACTCTACACCTATCTAGCCAGCGCTGATTGGTAGGGCTATTGTATTCAACATGGTCTCCAACATTGAATGATTGTGGCAATGCAATTTCTGGAATTGGAGGTGGTTGAGGTGCCATAGGCGCTTCTAGCATTCCCATCTGTTGGAGAGCCGCAATAACGGCTTCAGTTACCATTTGAGGGTCATTGTTAATCGTGGTATTACTAATTACATCACCACCAATAACCGAATCCTTCATCTCGATATTATTTCCAGATGTAGGAGGTACAGGAATCCATTCTGAACCAGTCCACATGAATTTTCCATCTGGACTCAATACTGGGTCGCTCATACGGTCTCCTGATTATTGAAACATATCAATTGTACGAATTTGAAATATTTCCTTACACTACAAATCCGGATTAAACTTTATACGAATATTATTACAAGGACAACCATGAAAGAAATCTCACATTTTCATCCTTTACACGATGATGATTCAGTTGAAAAACCTCAATCGATAACAATTGATGTAAGTGGCATAAAATCGGATTCTTCTAAGATTAATACCAAATCTAAACCTCATAACTCTGAACCGAGATCAAAATCATCGATTCTCTATATTATGATTATTTTCAGCTTTATTTTGGCCCCAGTTTCTGTGATTGAAGAAGTATGGTTGACACAGACAATCGATAGAGATGAATGGGGAGATACGGTTTTCACACAAGAAGTACATGTTGGTCTACGGCAAGTAATGTATGAGACTTGTGTTGATGGAACCGATTGCGAATATTCCGACCAGGAAAACTTCGATGATCTGTATGATATGTGTAGCGACGAAGTTGGAGGAAATGGAGAAGAACTCGATGAGTATTGTGGACCATGGTCAGATTTGTATATTGGTGGAATGGCTGCAACAGTGTTGATTATAATCGCCGCAGTTATGCTATTTGCCGCATTTTTCATGCAAGGAAAACCTGATACTATTGAAAAATCGAATTTCGTTGCAATGGGGGCAGGCTACTTGATTATCTTGGCACTAATTTTCTGGAGTTTCATGTTACCTGATGCAGCAGATAATTTAGATTGGGGTAGAGGTCCTTGGTTCGCAGTGCTAGCCGCAGGGCTCTCAATTGCCGCAGGGTTCATTGGATACAAACAATTGAAAGCATCAGATAGTCAAACATGCTGACTTGTCAAGACGCTGAGAACTTTGCAAGATGTGGCGCCGAGAGGGAGATTTGAACTCCCGAGGGACAGGCCCACGCGATTTCCAGTCGCGCGCACTACCAGGCTATGCGATCTCGGCCGCATCTTCGCCGACAGGCCTTCCATGTTTAACCGAAACGGTCGGAAAAACGCCCGATATAAATCCGAATCGATTATATCGCATTGGCAGGTCGCCACGACTACGCCACCATGGCTTAGTGGTATAGCACCTCATTGGTAATGAGGAGGTCGCGAGTTCAAGTCTCGCTGGTGGCTCCAGACTCAAATCCCTGCTTTCAGATGTGACCTTCTTGGGTAGAGTTGATAGGTTGCAGCAGACCCGTAGGGTCTGTTGTGTAACATGAGATCGTCAGCAAGGACCCCCCTGGCAATATTTTTGACAATTCTAATGATTAGTCATGTGGCAGCTGCTGCAACCAGTCTTTGGAATGGTCCTTCAGGACTCGCTGGAACTTCAAGGAACATCACTGCGGCGTTCGAAGTTCCAGGGAATGCAACGGTAATTGATGCTTGGCTCCACGTTGATGAAAGCGGCTATTTAGACGACGGTTACGGTGAAACTTGGACCGGAGAGGATACTCCTGGAAACTTCACTTCAGGACAATTCACGAATACGATGATGGGTAAATTCGACGGGGCTATGTCACTGGCACCCGATAGCGCTGTTTCCAATATCGATACATTCTCTTCTGCTAGTCTACAACTACCCGGTACCTGGACTCATTCTGGTGCAATTTGGGAAGCAGTAAATCCTTCAAGTATGGGCGGAACAGTTAGTGGTTCAACACGAACACTAGCACATGGTTACGTTCCAGCATCTGCCGCCGATGGCGGTGTTGTTGCAGCAACCCTGCCTGGCCAAGGTCTTCCAGTAAATACTGCGGGAAGGCTAACAGCGCCGCAATTCTTGGTACCATCGCCGATTAACCACTTCAATTTATCATTCTCACATTGGCACCATTTGGATGTCAACGATGGAGTTTGGGTTGAGTATAAACTAGACAATGGCGCTTGGACTTATATCGAGCCCTCTGGTGGTTATCCTTCAACAATCTCTAGCAATGCTAGCGTTCCTAACGGTGCAAACGGCACAGGATTCGGGGTGTTCGGCGATGGGAATCACAGTGGATGGAACACTGCTTTATTCAATCTAGATAACATTACAGGAATTTCAAGCGCAACTAATATGCAGTTCAGATTCCAAGTATGGACCGATAGTAGTAGCACTCCTAGACCGGGTTGGTTCTTGGATGATTTTTCAATTACAAATGTCGGGAATTCGGTTGGATTGTGGCACCATGGATGTTATACTCAAACCTCTACTAGTTGTCTCTACAGTAACAATGCAGAAGGAGCTCTAGAAAGTTCCATTGACTTGTCGACGAGCAACACTGGCTCAAAAATCCAGACTCGCTTAGAATTCGATCTCGAAGGATCATTGTACGACAATTTCTGTGTAGAATTATCAACGAATAATGGAACCTCATGGACTGATATTTCATCATCGAGTGGCTCTAGTTCTACTTCATGCAGTTCGCGAGGTGCAATTCCGGGAAGCAGTTACACATTACCCAACGGAACAACAGTTTACGATGAATCCGGTGGATTCGTAGTATTAGATTTCTCAATACCTTCGTCGATGATTGGTGCAACCACTGCATCAAAAATTCGTTATGTTGTTGACACAGACTCTTCGGTTCAATATGGCGGTAGTATGGACAGTAGAGAAGGGTTAACTGTTGATTGGTTCAAAGTAATCAATTCATCAGGAAATACTGTTCATACAAATCAACTTTCGAATTCTTCATCGGCAACAAGCTACGGGGTAAATGGTGCCGCCAATGATTGGGCATTCATTCAAATTGGGACAGGTGGTTTATCCATCAGCGATAGTTTAGAAGATGCACCAGCTCTACCTCCTGGAGGATGGAGTATTTCCAATCAAGTTGGTCAAACTGGCTGGCAATTTGGTGCAGTTTGCTCGAACTACACAGATGGCCCCTCGTCCTTCCCAAGCGCAAGTCTTGGATTTGGTACAACTTTGTGTGGAGATTATGATTCGAGT
>Ga0163111_10002706_pt1 | contig 11325 bp, 12 predicted proteins | sample CRUFie1St18metaG_FD_109645 | JGI IMG/M metagenome (GOLD analysis project Ga0163111, IMG submission 109645) | Marine microbial communities from the Costa Rica Dome - CRUD Field 142mm St18 metaG | ecosystem: Environmental > Aquatic > Marine > Oceanic > Photic zone | place: Costa Rica: the Eastern... | reverse complement strand
GAAAAGCATTAGATACATGCCAAAGTTTTTTTGATTGATCCTTGATAGTTTTCGCTAACTTTGGATGAGCATGACCTAAACAGTTTACAGCAATCCCTTGAACAAAATCTAAATATTTCTTTCCACCTGTTGTATATAAATAACTACCTTTACCCTTTGCGAATGAAATTTTTTTTCTGTTATAATTTTTTGCTAAAAAGCTCATAAATTATTTCTTTTTTATAAATTTTAATTATTAGATACAAGTTATGATTGAAATATATGTTATCTAAATTTTTGTATTTTTTTGTTGATAACTCTTAATTTTTGATTGTTTCATTTTATTTTATATCAGTATATTGTGATTATATAAATATTAAATACAATATGTTGATATGAGCTGGACAGAGGAAAAGGTAGCTAAACTTAAAGAATTATGGGGTAAAGGTAACACAGCTAGTCAAATAGCTGAAATTATTGGAGGTATTAGCAGAAATGCTGTTATTGGAAAGGCTCACAGACTAAATCTTTCTGCGAAAATAAAAACTAGATCGACAGCGAGTAATCAAAATTTTCAAAATCAACATGATGAAAAAAATTATAAATCTAAGAAAGGAAGAAGAAGTAAATTTAAATCCCTCATTATTGAAAAAGATTTTGAGCCAGAGAATCCTAAACAGCTAGAGGAGCTTGACGAAAATTCATGTAAATGGCCAATAGGTCATCCCAATGAAAAATCTTTTTATTTTTGTGGAAGAACATCATTGAAAGATTTTTCTTATTGTAAACTTCATTTACTCTATGCTTTTCAACCAAAAGGCAAAAAGGATGATGTTGTTGAAAAAGAAGAAGTGCCAGAATTTATAGAAAAGAAAATTAAGTCTGCTTAATATTTTTTTTATAATTCATATTTATCAGTAGAAAACTGTCCTCCGTCTTTCCACATATAACAATATTTTTTCACCTCGACTTCAAAAGATTTGGTGCATGGAATGCCAATATCTGAATTAGTTTTGTATTTTCCTGATGGAATATTGTCATACTTTAAAAGTTTTAGCTGGTCGGTAGTTAAAAGAGGTTTGGGGAAAATTTGAAAAAAGTTTGCTGATAAATTTGCCAAAAAAAATGGCATATTTACTAAAAATCTTTTTTTATCAATTAATTTCAATAATATTAGAACAATATCTTTAAATGTAAGCACTTCTGGTCCAACACATTCAATTATATTTGTTTCTTTTTTTTTACTAATGACATCATAAATTATGTCAGTTATTTCTGAACAATGAATAGGCATAAATTTTGTTTTTCCACTATAGTAAAGGGGGAAAATTGGAAGCCTACTTAGTAAGTTCATAAAATTTGTTGTGAAATTATCATCAACAGAATAAACAATTGATGGTCTTAAAATTGTTGCTGAAGGAAAATTTTTTAAAATATTTTCTTCGCCCTCAAGCTTACTTAATGCATATTTAGAGTCCTTAGCCTCATTAATACCTAAGGCAGATAAGTGAATGAATTGTTTAAGCTTATATTCTCTGGAAAGTTTAGCTAAAAGCATAGGGAAAACTGAATGGATATTTTTAAATGTATTTCCATGCTTTTTCTCATATAAAATTCCCACAAGATTGATACAAATTTCTGAATTTTCAAATAATTTCCTAATTTTTGATTCATCAAAAATATTTGCCTCAACTATATCTATGAAGCCTGCATTAGCTTGAGTTTTGATTAAATAGCTTTTTTGATGTATGTTTCTAGTAACTATAGTCATCTTATAGTTATTTTTTGCAAGCTTCCTTATCAAATTTCTACCTATTTGACCACTTCCGCCAAAAATTAGACAATTTTTTTCTTTCATATATATATGTTTAAAAATGAATATTGATATTAAACTTCATAAAAATGATTTACCAGATGATTTGAAAATAGGCAATTTAATTGCTGTCGATGGTGAGTTTATGGGTTTGGATGTAAGGCGAGATCCATTATGCTTAATTCAAATATCGACCGGAAATTCTGATGCCCATATTATACAATTTGATAGATCAAATTATAAAGCACCAAATTTAGTAAAGATTTTAGCTGATGATAAAATTACAAAAATTTTTCACTTTGGAAGAGCTGATATAGCACACATAAAATATTACTTGAAAACTGATACCAATAATATTTTTGACACTAAAATTGCCTCAAAGTTAGCAAGATCATACTCTGAAAATCATTCTTTGAAAACTTTAATTAAGGAATTTATTAATATTGATATTAGTAAACAATTTCAAAATTCCGATTTTGGTGGCAAACTTAATGATGCTCAACTAAAGTATTGCGCTAATGACGTTATTCATCTGCATAAAATTCACGATGAGTTAATTGAAATTTTAAAAAGAGAAAATAGAATAGAATTATACAAACAGTGTTTAAAATTTTTAAAAACTCGTGTTGATCTCGATTTAGCGTTATTTAAAGATGATATTTGGTCTCACTAAATGAAAAAAAATAATTATTTGAAATCCGCTAAAGATGTAATCAATCTAGAAATTAATGCATTAAAAAAGTTAAAGAAAAAATTAAATAATTCATTTAACCAAGCTGTTGACCAAATATCGAAATGCCAATCGAAAGTAGTTTTGTGTGGAGTGGGAAAAAGTGGTCTGATAGCAAATAAAATTGCCGCCACCCTTTCTTCTGTTGGCACTCCTTCGTTTTATTTATCTGCAAATGATTCTTCGCATGGTGACCTTGGAAGTTTAACAAAAAAAGATATTTTAATTCTACTTAGTTATTCTGGTCAAACTAATGAGCTGAAAAATATAATTCAATATGCAAATAGAAATAAAATTTTATTAATTGGTATAATGTCAAAAAAAGATTCTATTTTATATAAAGCCTCTGACATAAGATTGTTAATACCAGAAGTTATTGAATCAGGTGGAATTGTTCCTACTTCAAGCACAACAGTACAACTAGCACTTGGTGATGCATTAGCAATTGCTTCAATGAAACAAAAAAAATTTAAAAAATCAGACTTTAAAAAAATTCATCCTGCAGGCAGCTTAGGTTCTCAATTGAAAACCGTTGAAGATATAATGCTGACTGGAAATAAAATACCTTTTGTAAATGAGAATTTAAATATGAGAAATGCGTTAAAGATACTTAGTAATAAAAAACTAGGTATCTTAATAGTTCAAAATAAAAGAAAGCAAACTATTGGAATTATTACCGATGGGGAAATTAGAAGATTTAACGAAAAAAACTTAAATATTCACAAGATTAGTGCAAAAAATATTATGACTAAAAATCCAATAAGTATTGAAAAAAGTGCTTTAGCAGCAAAAGCTTTGTCATTAATGAACAATAAAAAGATAACTTCTTTATGTGTTTATGAAAAAAAAAATAGATATAAAACAATTGGAGTTGTTCACGTTCATACTATATTACAATCAAATATTTCTTGATGAATAAAAGTTTGGTAATAAAAATTTTACTTTTACTTTTTGCTATTATTTTATTGGTATTTGTTTACTCCAATTTAAATAAAAAAAAAGAAATAAAACTTAATCAAGATATAAACACCAACAATATCGATACCAACTCTAATGTGATTAAAGATGTAAATTATATTTCGAGGGATGCTAGTGGTAATGAATATATTTTATTTGCATCAGAAGGACAAATTGATATGTCAGATAACAAGAAAATCTTTCTTACTGACGTTAAAGCAGTAATTAACTTAAATGATGATACCAAAGTTGAGATAAGATCAGATTTTGGCAAATATAATATTGATAATTTTGATACTATTTTTTCAAAAAATGTAATAATTACGTATATTAATAACAGAATTACAGGAAATTATGTAGATTTTTCTTTAGAAAGAAACTCTTTGATAGTTTCTAAAAATGTTATCTTTACTAATTTAAGTAATATGCTTAAGGCAGATGTTGTAGAAATTGATATAAAAACAAAAGATACAAAAATTTATATGCATGAAGAAGGAAAAAAGGTTAATATAAAATCAATCAATTAAGATGGCTATAATAAAAAAATTCAGAATTAAATCATTTAAAAATTTAAACACAATTATTGAATTCAAAAATGTTTCTTTATCTTACGGTAATAGATTAATTTTGGACAATATCAGTTTTAAAATAAATGAGGGGCAAATATTTGGAATGCTCGGGCCTAATGGTGTTGGTAAATCAACTATATTTAATTTAATTACTGGTTTAATCAAACCAAAACACGGAAAAATATATATTGATAAGCAAGATGCAACTGATTATCCAATTTACCTAAGAACAAAAAAATTTAAATTAGGTTATGTACCACAATATGGAGGTTATTTTAATGACCTAACCTTGCATGAAAACCTTAAAGCTATAAGTGAAATAGTATTAGAAAATAAAAACCTAAGACAAGAAAGAATTGATTATCTTTTATCAAAATTTGAGCTAGAAAATGTCAAAAACATAAAGGCTAAGTTTTTATCAGGTGGACAAAAGAAAAAGCTAGTTATCGCGCTTTCCTTGATGGGAAATCCAAAGGTTCTTCTGTTAGATGAATGTTTTGCTGCTCTTGATGTATTAACAATCAAAATGTTGCAAGAAATTATAGTAAATCTTCAACAAGAAAATCAAATTACAATCTGTATATGTGACCATCAAGCTAGAGATTTGTTGGCCTGTGTTGATATTGCTATGATTTTAAGTAATTGCAAAATAATTGCTAAAGATACACCTTCAAATTTAGTTAAAAATATCAGTGCAAAAAATGCTTACTTTGGTGATAGTTTTAAGATTAATTAAAATTAAATGCCGAACTTTATATCTATCAAAAAAAAAATAAAAAGTTTTGATAAAGATATTACTGTAGATGGAGATAAAAGTCTTAGCATTAGATGGGTATTATTTTCTTCAATAGCCTCGGGTGTTTCTGAGGCTAAAAATTTACTCATGTCAGAGGATGTTTTGGCCTCATTAGAGTTAATAAAAAAACTTGGTATAAAAGTAATTAAAAGAAATAATTCATGTAAAATTTACGGCAAAGGTATTAATGGATATAAATACAGAAATAATCTCATCTTAAATGCTAAGAATTCTGGAACATTAGGAAGGCTAATTTTAGGACTAATTGTAAACTCTACTAAAAAGATTAAACTTGTTGGGGACAAAAGTTTATCAAAGAGAGACTTTAAAAGAGTAGCACAACCGTTAAGTAAATTTGGAGCAAAATTCAAATTAAAGAAAAATAATGGTCTACCTTTGACAATTATAGGTTCACAAAAATTAAAACCTATTAGATACGTTGAGACGAAAGGATCTGCTCAATGCAAAAGTAGTATTATTTTTGCTGGCATGAGAACGAATGGAAAAACATTAATTAAAGCAAAAAAATCCAGAAATCACACCGAGTTACTTTGTAAATATTTAAAATTGCCAATTAAGATTATTAATAATAAAAATTTTGACCTAATAGAGGTCAATAAAATTAAGAATATTAAAAATTTAAAATATAAGATTCCATCAGATATAAGTTCAGCAGCGTTTTTTATAGTTCTTACTGCATTAATTGATGAGTCCAAAATTACTATTAAAAAAGTTAATATAAATCCATCACGACTAGGTGTAGTCACAATATTAAAAAAAATGGGTATAAATATTTTTTTTAAAAACAAGACTGTATACAAAGGTGAGGCAATTGCAGATATAATTGTTAAGAGTCCAAAAAAAATAAAAAGTATAAATTGTCCTACAAATCTAAATAGTGGTGCTATTGACGAATTTTTAATTATATTTTTAGCAGCAGCAAAAGCTCATGGGGTATCAAATTTTAAAAATTTGTCTGAATTGAATAAAAAGGAAAGTCCAAGATTAATATGGGCATCTAAAATCCTAACAAAGATAGGAGTAAAAACAATTGTGACGAATGACTCGATAAAGATTTTTGGGAATCCAAAATTGAAGGTTAATAAAAAGATCGTAATAAAGAATTTTTTAAAAGACCACAGAATTTTTATGTGTTGCACTATTGCGGCATTATCCTTTGGGGGAAATTGGGTAATTCATGATAAAGATTCTATCAAAACTTCCTTTCCATCATTTTTAAAAATAATTTCTAGCTTAAAAAAATGAGAAATAAAAAAAGAAATATCATTAAGATTGCTATTGATTCCCCTGCTGCTGCAGGTGCAGGAACAATATCTAAAGCTTTATCAAAACACTATAATCTTTTTTATTTAGATACTGGAAAAATATATAGATTTATTGCTTTTTTAAAAATAAATTCACCAAGAAATTTCAATCTTTTATTTATAAAAAAAAAAATTAAAAAATTAAAGATTAAAGATCTTAAAAATAAAAAATTAATCTCTGACGTGGTGGGCTCTGAGGCCTCAGTGATAGCAAAAAATAAATCAATTAGAAAATTAGTTCATAACTATCAAATTGATTGTGCATATAATCCACCCAAAGGTTATAATGGCTCATGTCTTGATGGAAGAGATATAACTTATAAAATTATACCCGATGCAGAATTTAAATTTTTCATTACAGCAAATATCAAAACTAGAGCACAGAGAAGATTTAAAGAGCTAAAAAAAGTCAAAAAAAGTGTGATATATGAAAATGTGCTAAAAAGTATTAAAAAACGTGATAAAAGTGACTATAATCGTAAAATCTCACCACTTAAGAAAACAAAAGATTCAGTATTGATTAACACGACAAATTTATCTAAAAAAGCGTGTTTTTTAAAAATAAAAAAAATTATAGACAATAAACTAAATAAATGGAAATTTATAAAGACCTAACAAATCCTGACAATCAACAGTTTGAAAAGCTCTTAAATAGTCAACTTTCTAAAATCAATATTGAAGAAGGTAAAATTATAGAAGGAAAAATAAATAAAATTACTGATAAATATGTTTTTTTACATGTTGAAGGCCTTAAGTCTGAACCAGTTTTAGATATTAATGAATTAAAAACTATGGGCTTAGGTGAAAAAATTAAAGTTGGCGAAAAAATTTCAGTTCTACTTGAGAAACTAGAGGACAAATTGGGTGAAGTCGTTGTGTCTGCAAGTAAAGCACAGAAAATTAAAGGATGGGATAAATTAGTTGAGGCTTATGAAAAAAACGAACCAATTATGGGAAAAATCACATCTAAGTGTAAAGGTGGATGTATAGTAGAGCATATAGAAACTGGCTCGTTAATGTTTTTACCAGGCAGCCAAATATCTGATAAGCCTTTAAAAGATATTAGTCATTTGATGAATGAGCCACAAAAATTTGCACTTATAAAGTTAGATAAAGTAAGAGGAAATGCGTGTGTTTCTAGAAGAGAAATTATTTCTTCTTTTAAGAAAGAGGATAAAGCAAAAATCATAGAAAAATATAAAATCGGAGACATCATTAAAGGAGCGGAGGTAAAAGGGTATAGTTCTTTTGGATGTTTTTTTAATGTAAATAATGAATTAGATGTTCTTGTACACTTGCAAGAAATATCGTACTCGAGAGTAAATCATCCTGATGAAGTTTTTAATATTGGAGAAAAACATGATCTAAAAGTAATTTCTGTTGATAAAGAAAAGTTACAAGTTGGTTGCTCTGTTAAGCAGATGTCACCAGACCCTTTTGAACACATAGAAAACTACGAACTTAATAAAGTTTACAAAGCCAAAGTTACAAAAATAATGGATTTTGGTGCATTTTGTGAATTAGAACCAGGTCTAACTACTTTACTTCATTCTAGTGAGCTTAGTTGGAACAAGAAAAACGTATCAGCAAAAAAAATGTTTAAAGTAGGAGATGAAATAAACTGTATAATAACCGAGATAGATAAAGATAAAAGAAGAGTTGCAATTTCTCACAAATTAACTCTTGAAAATCCATTTGAGGTATTTGAAAAAAAATATCCAGTTGGAACTATTGTAGAAGGAGAAGTTATAAACAAAAATGAATACTCTTTATTTGTTAAAATTAGCGACTTAAACATTGATACATTCTTACACTGTAATGATCTCACTTATTTAAATAATGGAGAAGAGGAATTATCTAATTACAAAAAAGGAGATAAAATTAAAGTTAAAGTGCTTGAAATAAAAGTGGCTGATCAAAAAATTAGGGTAGGATATAAACAAACTAAAAAGGATCCATTTGACTGGTTTAAAGATAAAAAGAAGAATCAAACTATTACTGTAAAAATTATCTCAACAGACAATAAGGGTCTAACTGTTAGACCTGAGGGTTGTGAAATGGATTTTATTATCAAGAAATCACAAATTGCAATCAATGCTGCTGACGCAAGACCTTCAAGATTTACTGGTGGTGAAAAAATTGATTGTGCGATCGCTGAACTTGATCTAGACAAACGTAAGGTATCTTTAAGTATGAGGCTTCTAGAAGAAATAGAAAAAAAAGAAGCATTGGAAAAATATGGCACTGAAGACTCGGGTAAAAACTTACCTTTTTCTTCTTTATCAGAAGATTTAAAGAAAAAAGATAAAAAAGGTGATTAACATTTAAAAGTTCGAAATTGGGTATTGTAAAATCAAAACTACTAAAACAAATCTCTAAAAACTACCCAAATTTTTTAAAAAAAGACTTAGACAAATTTACAAATATAGTTTTAAAAGAAATCAAGAATACTCTTAAGCGTGGAGAAAGAGTCGAACTAAGAGGTTTTGGGATATTTTCAACACATATTCAGAAATCAAGAATTTCTAGAAATCCAAAAACTGGGGAAAAAATTAATACTCCTGAAAAGAAAACTATTCACTTTAAAATGGCTAAAGAGTTGTTTAAAAAAATAAATAATAATGAAGAATAAAACTATTTTTGTTGCTTGTGATACTTCAGACTTAAATAAAATAAAAAAAATAATTAATGATACAAGAACAAAAAAACTTAAAATTATTCCAAAATTTGGACTTCAATTCTTTTATTCCAAAGAAGGTAGAAAATTTTTAGAAAAAATTAAATATGATTTCTGGTTAGATTTGAAAATAAATGATATTCCACAAACTGCAATTTCAGCCTTAGATAGTCTAAAAGATTTAACTAAATGCAAATACATTACTGTGCATGCAAATGGTGGTTTAGAAATGCTAAAGGCAGTTAAAAAAAAAGCAAAACAAATAAATAAAAATTTAAAGATATTAGGTGTTACAGTTTTAACAAGCCTCAATAATAAATCTCTTAAACGAATTGGATATACAAAAAATTTAAAACAATTGGTTTTAAAACAAGCTGATTTAGTGAAAAAATCTAATTGTGATGGAATAGTATGTTCTGCTAAAGAGGCAATGATTGTTCGAAAAAGATATAAAAATTTTTTAATTATTACTCCTGGAATAAGATTGCCTGGAGATAGTTCAAATGATCAAATGAGAATCATGACACCGAGAGATGCATTTAAAAACAAAGTTTCTGGTATCGTCATAGGAAGATCTCTAACAAAAGGAAACATCAAGAAAAATACCAAAAGACTCTTGGATCATTTAAACAAATGATAAAAGATTGCAAAATTTGTGGGATCTCAGATCAAAATATTTTAAATTTTATTATTAATCACTCTTTCCCACCAAAGTTTATTGGTTTTATTTGTAATTACAAAAAAAGCTCAAGGTATGTTGAATTAAATGATTTAGAAAAATTATTAAATATCAACAAAAAAAAAAGTAAATTTGTTGCTGTTTTAGTAAAACCTGAGGATAAAATTTTGGAAGATATAAAAGATTTACCATTTGATTATTATCAATTATATGACTGTTCTCCTGAGGATGTCAAAAATATTAAAGAAAAATATAAAAAAAAAATTATTACAGCTTTCACAATAGCAAAAAAAAAAGACATTGATAAACACAAATTATTTTCTGACATTACTGACATTTATTTATTTGACAGCAAAGGTTATGAAAAAAGTGCTTCTTTTGATCACAATCTACTTAAAGACATAAAACTAAATAAAGAATTAATGCTTGCAGGAAATATTCAGTTCAATGATAATCTCAAAAAATACGAAAAAATTGCTGATTTTATAGATTTGTCTGGAGGCTTGGAAACTTCTGGATTAAAAGATAAATCCAAAATAGAAATCTTTTTAAAAAATATGAATAAGATAAAAAATGAAAATTAAAAGAAATATACCATTGATCGACCAACATAATCGCAATGGTTTCTGGGGCGGAAAATTTGGAGGAAGTTTTATCCCAGAAACGTTAAAAAAGCCTGTAGAAGATTTAACAAAAGAATTTTCAAGATTAAGAAATAATAAAAAATTTTTACAAAAAAGAGATTATTATTTCAAAAATTACATTGGCTCACCAACATCATTTGTTAAGTTAGAAAATTTATCTAATCATTTGGGTGGTGCACAAATATGGGCTAAGATTGTATCTGAGGCTAATGGGGGTGCACACAAAATATATAATGCAACAGTTCATGCCTTAATTTGTAAAGCGATGGGGAAAAAATACATAATAGGAGATACTGGTGCTGGCTATGCTGGTAAAATGTTAAGTATGGCTGCTAAAAAATTTGGCCTTAAATGCAAAATTTTCATGGGAGCAAAAGATATTAAAAGACAAAAACCTAACTGTGATGCTATGAGAAAAAATGGAGCTGAGATAATACCTGTATATTCTGGTAGTCAAACTTTAGTTGATGCTGTAAGTGAATGTATGAGATATTGGGTATCAAATTGTGACAGCACTCATATGTGTGTTGGAAGTACTGTGGGACCAAATATCTTTGTTAAAATATGTGGATGGAGTACAGCACAGATTTCAAGAGAATTAAAAATACAAATTAAAAAAGAATTCAAAAAAATTCCAAATAAAATTAAATTAATCAACTGTGTAGGTGGTGGAAGCTCTGCTTATGGTTTTTGGAGTGAGTTTATTGATTTTAATAAAAAACAAATTGAATTAATTGGTGTAGAAGCTGGTGGTCCCAAAAAATCAAAACTTCATGCTGCTCCACTAAGTAGAAATGCCAAAATTGGAATTTTACATGGTGCTGCATCTTATGTATGTCAAAACAATGAAGGTCAAATTAATGACACGGAGTCTATTAGTGCAGGATTAGATTACCCAGGTGTCAGTCCAATACATTGTTTCTTAAAAGACACAAAAAGAGCTAGATATACTTACGCTACTGATGAAGAAGCTCTTAATGCACATGTAATGGTCACTAAGTTTGAAAAACTTAATCCAAGTTTAGAGCCTAGTCATGCTTTTGCAGAGGCGATTAAAATTGCTCCAAAATTAAGTAAAGAAACAATTATAATTGTCAATTCTTGTGGTGATGCAAAAAAAGATCGAGATATCTTGAGAGAAAGATTAGGCAAAAGT